>Ga0099364_10001477_pt1 | contig 38673 bp, 34 predicted proteins | sample TergutTh196P3_FD_73070 | JGI IMG/M metagenome (GOLD analysis project Ga0099364, IMG submission 73070) | Microcerotermes parvus P3 segment gut microbial communities from Pointe-Noire, Republic of the Congo - Th196 P3 | ecosystem: Host-associated > Arthropoda: Insects > Digestive system > Gut ... | reverse complement strand
AATTTTTGTGCCCAATTGCATATAACGTTCCGGCTGTTTACGACGGTTTGGGCAGGTTATAGGGCAATGCGAAGCATTGACCCCTGCCCAAACTGTGGCGGAGACAAAACCGCACAAAGGGCGCAGCCCGACTGCGGTTTTTCGTAGCCCGAGCCGCCGTGAGGCGGCGAAGCGTAAACAGACCTGTTATGTGCAGTACCGCTTATTCATATTCATTTTCTATTTTTTTCTTATTTTTTATTAAAACCATACTTATTAATAGTATCCATATTGTATATAATCCCGCCGAAAATGCAGAATTTCCCCAACCTATTGCGCTATAAAAATCTCCAGCATTTGTTCCAAAAAACATACTGGGAATAAATGATAAATTTATTAAGCCAATTATTATTGCAATCAAACCAGCCCATTTTGGAAATATTTTTATTTTGTTCGTTAATATTCCAATTATTGTCATAAAAGTAGCCATCAATAATCGACTGATTGAACCTAATAATAAATAATTTCCTTGTGCTAATAAACCATCTTGAGTTGCATCTACTGCTATACCTTCTGGATTTAATACTCCACCTGCCTCTAACGAACGAGCAACGAAGCTTATTGCTATATAAATACATACAGTATTATACATTAATTTTATTATCCAATTATTTTCTTTGACCAAATGTTTGATTAATTCTTGAAAACATGTAAAAAATATTAATACAAACAAAAGGCTAAACATAGCTACCAATGTCCTTAAAAGAACATTCCAAACTGGTGGTGTGCCACTATACATGAAATACAATACTACTGTAATTGGAGTAGTTAAGAAAACCAAAATACCAAAAATACTGGAAATATTTATCATTTTTCCAAAATCATTACTGTTTCCCATTTTCATAACCCCTTTTATTCATTTTATTTAATTTTATATTCAAAGGATTATTTTGTCAATACATTTCCTTGATATTTTTGCGGTATTGCACATAACGTTCCGGCTGTTTACGACGTTGGCGGCGGCATATAAGGGCTTGCGAAGCAAGACCGCCACCGCCAATGTGGTGGAGTGAGGCGTGGGAATGGCGTAGCCATGACCTAGCCGAACGGAACCCGAGGCGCTTCAGCGCCGAAGCGTAAACAGACCTGTTATGCGATGGGCTTGCTTTTCTTTTATTATTATCCTATTATTTATACAATCGTTTCTTTTTAGTAAACTGATATATTATTTATGCTGCCTATAGCAAAATCCCGAAGAAGTCATTTTTCTTTATATCCATGCATATTAAGTTGGTTGCTTAGAGTAATATTCCGATAAAGTCCATTTCCATGTAGGCAGACATAGCAAGTAAATCGCCTAAAGCCCTAATCCGATAAAGCCAAACCTATGTGTAGTCTAGCATTTCATGTAGGGTGCTTACAGCCCTAAAACGATAAAGTCAAATCCCTGTGTAGTCTGACATTTCATGTAGGATGCTTACAGCCCTAATCTAATAAATTCAATTCATTAAAAATTAAACGCATCAAGTAAGTATCTTATAGTTTTAAGCGAATAAATCCAACTTAATATGTTTTAATATGCATCATGAAGGTAGTAGGCAGCATGAAATACTAAATAAATTCTTTTTTCATACCAAGCAAGCCTTTCGCATAACGTTCTAGGTTGACGACATTCCAGCCCACCTTATAAAGCAAACCGTAGGTTTGCGGTGGGCTGGAATGTGGGTGAAGGAGGCGTGGGAATGGCAAAGCCATGACCTAGCCGACTGAACCCCGAGCCGCCGAACAGGCGGCGTAGCGTTAACCGTTTGTTAAGCGAAGTAAAATATGCGGTTTTTATACGCTTTACCATTGAAATTTATTTTTTTTGAAAATCATTTCATTTCCATCTTTATCAATAATAGTAAGCATTTCATCTTTTACATTAAATGTAAATTCATAACTATCGCCATCGCTTACTATTGTTAGTCGTTTACCACTAACAGACCATTTATTTTCACCATCACCAGAATAACCAGGTCCACCACCAATATACCTTTTAAGTGTCCCATTAGATGCAATGTCGATACAATGAGATGTTACACTAAAAAAATCAACTCCTCCCGACCATACATCCCATTCGCCAACTAAAGATGATTTTTTATCACTGCTACATCCAAAAATCATCATTCCGAATACTAGCATTATTATTAATGCTCCCATCAAAAATTTTTTGTCTTCCATTTCTTTTCTCCTTTACAAATATTTGATTATTTACATAATCATTATATTCTTGATCAAATTCAAAAATATGTCAATAGTTAAAAATATGACTATTATAAATACTCAAAATACCATATTTTATTTCGCTTAACTCCCCATATCCGAATTTCAAGAACACCCTACCCTTCAATGATAGATGTATAGTCTTTAACGCAAACCCAAGGCCTTAATACGAAGGGAGTTTCGTGTTAAGGCAAAAATTAGGTATATTGTGTAGGTAGCACAAATTTGTACCTATTAATCCATAGTGTCAATGGGGCTTTTTACCAATTTTCAATGGGTATCCTTTGGCTTTAATTTGTATGGATATAACTGTTCTTAAAAGCGGGGGCCGGCATAGTCGGGAAAGGATTGGCAGCATAAAATGAACCTCCCCGCGGCAAGCCGCGGGGTATTAAACCAGACTTGCGAATAAAAGCGTTGCTATTACTGGTTAATGGCCAAATCAAGTTCATCATTGAGCATTTTATATAAAGTCTGCCAGGATTCCCGCCAAAGCAAAGTATCTGTATCAGAAAGTTTATTGTATGCGAGGGGTTTAATACCCCGCCCTTCAGGGCGCTAAAAAAGGTATTAAACCCCGAAGCAAATACCTTACCTAAACAACATACCCCGTCCTTTCAGGGCGGGGTTGTTGATTATATAACTCAGATGAGTAAAAAGTTTATATGGCAGAAGATTCAGGGACTTTCAGGTCTACAACCATCGCTTCAAGGACAGCTCCGGTTATTTCATCAATAGCGGAATAGAATTCTACATTATCAACAAGTTCCAGGGCGTAAAGTGATGCAAGCGTACAGAAACAAATTTGGTGCGTAGGCTCTCTGTATGTAAGTCTTTCTATCAAACTTTCAATAGAAATTTTACCCTGCTCATACAGCCGAATTTGGACAACCATTTTGTCATCGGCAATAGGTCCTTCCACAATATCAAAAGTGTGGGCAGGGTGAGAGAGATATATATATTTCGCTACCATGGAACACCTGCACTTAAAGCCAGCCTCCGTTATTTCTGCAAACTTCAAGAAGAGCCATGTGCGTGTGGTATTCGGACTGTGTATGCTCGTATTCATAATTATCGAGAAGAAATTGCAATCCGCCGTATTCATCAAGGTATTCTACAATTTCTTGTGCGGGTCTTTTGAACCCGTATGCAAAGGTTCTTATTATATAATTTGCATAACTAACTCTTTTTTTCCGTTCTTCTATACTATCAACCATATAATACTCCCTTGCTTTAATTATCCTCTACTTTTCACTCAATGGTGTCAAGGGGGCTTTGGATCTTGAGGACGCTGCGGCGGGCGATGTGGGTGTATCGTTCGGTGGTGCGCAGGTGTACGTGCCCGAGAAGGTTTTGGATATACCGGATATCTGTGCCGCTTTCCAACAGGTGTGTGGCGAAGGTGTGGCGCAGACTATGAATAGAGATTTTTTTAGGGATTTCGGCGCGGCGGATTGCTTTGTCGAATATGTGCTGGGCGGAGCGGATTGTAAGGGGGCGGTTTGGGAGTTGGCCGGGGAAAAGCCATGTTTCTATTCCATAAAAAGCGCAGTACTCTGTAATAAAACCGGCGGCCTTTTCCGAAAGGAGGGTGCAGCGATCCTTGCGCCCCTTCCCCTGCACCACATAAATCACCTTGCGGGACAGATCAATATGTTCCTTCTTAAGAGCTACAACTTCGCTGACACGAAGGCCGGAAGAATAAGCTAACATTAACAACAAGCGGTGCTTTGGATTTTTTTCCGCTTCAAGGATTTTGCCGATTTCCGCCTTAGAGAGAACCAATGGAAGACGCTTATCATGATGGGGGCGATAATGCTCGCTGATAGTATCATCTTTAAAAATATTTTTATAAAAAAATCTGATAGAACTGATGGCAAGATTCAGCGATGATGCGGAGTACTCCCTTTTCTTTTCTATCGCCGCGAGAAATAGAGTAATATCATCAGGCTTGATTTCCTCAGGGGGCTTCTGCAAAGTTTTGCAAAACAGCCGGTTATAATAAATGTAAGCCTTCATGGTGCGGGGGCTTAACTTTCTGGAGCGCATCTCGGCTTCAAGCTTGCTGCGCCAGTGTTCCGTAAATTTTTCCGGCACGGGCGGCGGCGGCATGGAAAAAATACCATCGCCCCCGGGCCCTTCGCCGGCGGAGCAAATATCTCGGGATACTTCCTGAGCTTCCTCTAAACTAAATACATACAGAAGCTTGCGGGAGTTATCCGCTACCCAGACGTATGGCAGATACGAAGCAATCCGGCGAAACCGGTCAGGGGTTTCGTTCCGCCTGAAAACAAATTCCCTCCGGCCGCCGTCCCAGACACCGCCGCCTGCGGATACAAGCAGCAGGAATAAACGCCTGTCGTAATTAAAAAAAGGAATCCGCACAGAAGCAGATTCGCAAAAAATATAGACAACTTCCATCGTTGTCCTCCACAGAAATTAATGAGTGTTCCTTTTAGGCTGATGTGTAAAAAATAAAAAGATAATTGAAGCTTGGGTAATTATAGGGGGAATTGGATGGAAAGGCAATCCTGGCTTACCGGCTAACTGGACATTGAACGCAACCTCCCGTATCTTTTAAGTATGGATTATGAAAAGTTGACAATAAAAGCCCAGGAAGCGCTGAATATGGCTTCTGATATAGCTCAAAAAGAAGACCATTCGCAGATAGAAATCGAGCATTTTTTGCTGGCCCTGCTTCAGCAGGAAAACGGGATTGTGCAGCCCATCATTGTGAGGATTTGCGGCGACGTCGCCCGCCTGACCGAAAAGGTTCAGGCCCTTGTTAAACAGACACCCAAGATTTATGGAGAAGCCGCACAGGTTTACTTTTCCTCCGCGGCGGCCAAGGTAATTGCCAAGGCCGGAGCCGAAGCCGCCGCGCTGAAAGACGAGTTTGTCTCCGCCGAACATATCCTGATTGCAATCGCCGCCGCAGAAGGCAAGGCAGCGGATGTATTGAAGAAAGCCGGCGTTACCAAAAGCGCCATACTGGGCGCACTAAAACAGGTACGCGGCAATACAAGAGTAACCGATCAGAATCCGGAGGAAAAATATCAGGTGCTGGAACGTTACTGCCGCGACCTGACCTCTCTTGCAAGGCAGGAAAAACTTGATCCCGTGATAGGCCGTGATGAGGAGATTCGCCGGTGTATGCAGGTATTGTCCAGGCGCACCAAGAACAATCCGGTATTGATAGGCGAGCCGGGTGTGGGCAAGACGGCGATTGCCGAGGGGCTTGCGCGGCGGATTGTTGCAGGCGATGTACCCGAAGGCTTAAAAGGAAAAAAACTACTGGCGCTGGATTTGGGCTCGCTTGTAGCCGGCGCGAAATTCCGCGGTGAGTTTGAGGAACGCTTAAAGGCAGTTATCCATGAGGTTCAGGAAAGCGATGGAAAGATAATTCTTTTTATTGATGAATTGCACACACTTGTCGGCGCCGGCGCTGCCGAGGGCGCAACCGATGCTTCCAATTTATTAAAGCCTGCCCTTTCGCGCGGCGAGCTTCGCTGTATCGGCGCAACGACGTTAGACGAATATCGCAAGCACATTGAAAAGGACGCAGCCCTGGAGCGGCGCTTTCAGCAGATATACACATCAGAGCCGTCGGTGCCCGATACAATAGCGATACTGCGGGGGCTAAAAGAACGATACGAGGTTCATCACGGCGTAAGAATAAAAGATGAGGCGCTGGTTGCGGCGGCAGCTTTGTCCAGCCGCTACATTACAAGCCGCTTTCTGCCAGACAAGGCAATCGATCTGGTGGATGAAGCTGCAAGCCGCCTAAAGATGGAACTGGACAGCCGCCCGACCGAGCTGGACAAGCTGGAGCGCAAGTTATTGCAGCTTTCCATCGAAAAGCAGGCCCTCTCCCGCGAGGAGGACAAGGCATCCAGGGAACGGTTGGCAAAGCTGGAGAAGGAAATTGCTGATCTTGCCGCCGAGCGTGATGCGATGAAGGCGCGCTGGGAGGGAGAAAAAAAGGAAATTCAAAAAATACACAAGCTGAAACAGCAGATTGAAGAATTAAAAATCGAGGAAACCCGCTATGAACGCGAGGGCAATCTATCGAAAGCGGCGGAGGTAAAACACGGCAAAATTCCCGAAGCCCAGAAACAGCTTGCCGCCCTTACGGACCAAATCGAAAAAAAACAGGATACAGGCGAAGGCGGCGTTTCCGCCCTGTTACGCGAAGAGGTAAGCGAGGAAGACATTGCCGGCGTGGTATCCGCGTGGACTGGTATTCCCGTTTCCAAAATGCTTTCCGGCGAACTGCAGAAATACCTTGATCTGGAAAAAGTGCTTGAACAGCGTGTTGTCGGGCAGAGCGAAGCCCTTGCCGCGGTTGCCGATGCCATCAGGCGGAACAAAGCCGGCCTTTCCGATGCGGGGCGCCCGCTGGGGTCCTTCCTATTTTTGGGACCGACCGGCGTGGGAAAAACAGAGCTGGCCAAAACACTGGCGGATTTTCTTTTTAACGATGAAAAAGCCCTTACCAGAATCGACATGAGCGAGTACGGAGAAAAACATTCGGTAAGCCGCCTGATCGGCGCCCCGCCGGGTTATGTGGGTTACGAGCAGGGCGGCCAGCTTACAGAGGCTGTCAGGCGGCGGCCCTACAGCGTGATCCTCTTCGATGAAATCGAAAAGTCGCACCCGGAAGTTTTTAATGTATTTCTGCAAATCCTCGATGACGGCCGCCTTACCGACGGGCAGGGGCGTGTTGTGGACTTCAAAAACGTCATTGTAATAATGACGAGTAACCTCGGCTCCGATCTGATACTCGCGGCAAAAAAACCGGAAACAATAAGGGATGCCCTCACAGAGCTGCTGAAAAAAAGTTTCAGGCCGGAGTTTCTGAACCGCATTGACGAAACGGTAATATTCAACCGGCTGGGAAAAAATGAAATAGGCAGGATAGTTGATATTCAGCTAACGCGGCTTTCACGGCAGCTTGAAGAGCGGAAAATAACTCTTAAGCTGACAAATACGGCGAAGGAGCTTCTTGCCGAGCGGGGATATGATCCCATGTTTGGGGCGCGCCCACTTAAAAGAACAATTCAGGCCGACCTGGAAAATCCGCTGGCAAAAATGATGATCGCGGGCAAAATACATGAGGGAGATGTTGTTACAGCCGACAAAAATTCAACTGACCGGAAAACGGGCGGCAGCGATGATGCGCTTGCTTTTAAGATAAAGAAGGGCGGACAGGGCTGAAATCAGCACAAATATCAGCTGTTTATCTGCCCAGGTTTCTGATTTCCGCTTCCATCGCCCTGATAATGTCAGGACGCAGCGGCATTTCCGGCGAATGATCCCCCGATGCCGGAACGGTAACAGACGGGTAAATTTCCCAGCATTCACGAATTGGGTACAACTGCGCTTCGGCTCCGCCGGTTCTCCATTGGCGGCCGCCAATCCGCCATGCCCGTGTAAAGCCTTCATCGGGAACGGTTATTTCAACAGGCAGCCAGCGGCGGCCGTCAATCTCTATTATATCGCTGCTTCCGGCCTGCCAGTCATTGCTGCCAACCTCAAAAGCCGCATAAATATGGCCGGGTATCGTGATAAAGGCCGTCTCAATATCCAGAGCCTCCAGTAAGGAGCAAAAAAGTATCGCAAGATACGAACAATCGCCGCTGCGGTAATGCAACGCCTGGTATGGATAGCTCACATTATCCAAAACTGATTCATCGGCAGATACGCTCTTATAACTTGTCGCCGGCACTACCACATAACTCATGCCATACAACCGCAGGGCTTCAAACATGGCAGCCGCGTTACGGACATTTTTTGGCACATCACCGGTTTGAGTCTGTCCTTCAACAGCGCTTGCGACATAGCGGGCAAAAAGACGGGCTGAACTGTCCCTGGGGGAAACAAATGCCGCCGCCCGGCGATCATCGTCCCAGGAAAGGGTATTCCGGTGGAATATCGGCATCTGTATCGGGATTACAGTATCCTTGCGCGTACCAAGGCTGCGGTACTGTACCTGTATCTCGCCGTTTGCAGTTACCGTTTCTGTCAGACTAAGCATGGCTTCGTTAAACAGGGCGGTTACCGGCACATCAACACTCTCGCCCTGAATCAGCCTCGGCACCGAGGCAAAGACCCAGCCCTGCCCCATATAGCTGTCCATATAAAAAGAAAGATTCACATCGGTTATGGCATTGGGTTCTTCATTTGTTATTTTCACCGTTGCGACAGGGTTATTTTCATACCACGCCCACGAGACGGGAAAAACCCTGTACTGTTCTGTCTTGTCTACTTTTATTCGAGCCCTTCCGCCCATTATTTCTGAAAGGTTAAGCCTTAAACCCAGAGAAGCGCCGAAAGTGGACAAAGACTCAGAGGAGCTGAAAGCCCTGTAGGTATATGCCCCGTCGGTGAACAGCGAAAAATGGGGAGAAAGGTGAAACTGTACGCCAAGGGTGAATGTCATAAGGCCCTGCGTACCGCTGTCATCTCCGCGTGAATACTGATAAAACCCGCCGCTTAAGCCGGTACAGAATGACCACCGATCAAAGGGATGATAGCGTACAAACGGACCCGCCTTGCCTTCTACAAACGTCAGCGGATCTCCGGTTTGCACCGGTAGACTGAAAAATTCACCACCGGCAAAAACTCCAAGGGTAAAATCTTTTAAAAAAGGAAAGAATGCCCAATCCAGTGAAACTCCGGCCCCCATTCCGGGACTGAATTGCTTCAACCCCAGTGGCGCCTCCACAACCGGCGTAACTTGCAGGTAAAATTCATTCTCTGCAAAACAGGGAACAACCAGCAAAAAGCAGAAAACAAACAATACTGCCTTACTTCGAATTAATTTACATTTAACATTCATTGTCAACTTTCCTTTTTTTTCTTTCTTCAAGCTGACATTCTACCCTATTCAGCGGCGATGTCCTCGTCCTGAGCGGCGTCACTTGCACGGGCGGAAGCGGTCGACACCTGGGCAGTGGTCCTGCTGACCACCCTGGTGTCAACACGGGCAATGTTCCCGCTGATGCGAATCCCGGAAGCGGCGGCAGCCAGTTCCTCCAGCCTGCCGCTGCGGGCAGCCTGAACCGTAACCGTCCTTTCACCGTTATTGACAACAAGTGAAGCGCCAACTCCGGTATATATCAGCGTATCGCCCGGCAGGGAATCACCGGCCCTTACAGCCACCCTTTGGCTTCCGGCCTCCCTCTCTACACGTCCTGTAACATTCTGCACTGTATAATTTTGCCCAAATGCACACGCAATCAGCGCTGCCATCATCACTGTAAAAATAATAGTCCTTTTCATAAAAACCCCCTTCATACTTAAATACTATCTCCTCTCGGCAACTTGTTCCAGTCCCCGCAGCGCCGCCCTGTTCTGGCTTTCCCTGCCAAGAGCCTGCCTGAACCAGCGTTCGGCTGTGGCATAATCCCTCTCTATTAACGCAAGATTACCCCGGTTTGTCATGGCAGGGACAGAGCCCATGCCGGCGGCACGCTCATAACTCGCCCTGGCTTCCGCGATACGGCCAGCGCGCGCCAGCAGTATCCCCAGCCGGTTATGCAGGGCAGCGGTAGAACTCGTATTTACCTGCGTCTGCACCTGCCTTATTACGGGCGTCAACTCCTGTTCTATATATTGCTGCATAACCCGGTTTACTTCCCTTAATGCAGTCTCTGTGTTGGTGCGGACAAGACGGCCGCCCTGGGCCGGAAGCGGCGCCGGAGGGTATACAGCCCACGCATATTCCACCATGACAAAATCGGCGCCCCCGCCTTCGGCAAAGGTTCTGCTTAAACCGGCGGCGCCCTGCGTCCAGGCTGCCGTAAACCCGTTGTTAAATGCATTCATGGAAAGCGGAAGCCATACTTCATCGTCTATAATGACTATCCTTCCAACACCGTTGAACAGCGTCTCCGCGCCGCTCTGGCTCACATTGAGTGAGAAAGCGACAAGAAAATCATCTTCTGTTTTGATAAAAGCTGTAGGAATACCAACGCTTTCCAGAGCGGCGGCGTAAAGCAGGGCCAGATCGCGGCTTGATCCTGTTCCATAAGATAAAGTCTCCGCCGGAAACTGGGCTTCCGATTCGGAAGAATAAGTCGTGCCCAGCCTTATGTCGGAAGCCCGCAATCCCTCCAAAAGCCAGATTGCATATTGCATATTCTGATTGTGGCCGGTACGACGGTTAGCGCGGGAAAGCCCCGCTATATGTTTTGCATATTCCTCTATATCGGGTTGTGTCGGGGAGATGAAAGCCGCAAGCGACTCAGTGTCGCCCGCCGTCATGGTATTGCGGTTGTTAACCGCCACGGTTACAGTCCGCACTGCTTCCCGTTCCCTGCCCAGGAACCGGTAACGGACGACCAGTTCGCCCAATACACGGCCGGTATCGGTAAAACTTAAGACCTCGGGAGAGAAATCCGCCAACATCGGCAGTTCTACGCTGCGGCCCCTGGGAAGAAGATCAATGGAGCCGCATGGGAATTCCGATGCGGTATATCCGGCGGCGCGAAAACTCAGGCGCACATCACGAATCTCGGCGTTTTCATTATTGCGAACGACCACGGTTCCCACCGGGTTGTATTGATATATCCGCATGAAAACGGGGTAAACGGCTTCATCCTGATCAAGGACTGTGGCAATTCCTTCACGCACGCTTCCTGCGGCTGTCTGTAAGGTAATCTGCGCGGTAAGCCCGACATTCAGGCCGGAATTGAAGGTATCCCCCTCAGCCGAAAAATGCCGCCAGCCGGCATTGGCGGCAAGAGTAAAGGCGGGAGTAAAACGGAAACCCGCCTCGCCGCCGAAGCGCCAGAAAAAATCCGTCTTACCGTTAGTTTTATCAAGAATGGGCTGATAAGCCCCCAGGGCAAAATCGACGCGCGTGAAAAGACGCGACATTGGAAAGTAATATAATCCCAGAACGCCGCCAAAGGAATATATCTGCACATTTTTCTGTTCGTCTCCAAGCATTTCGTTGATAACCATACTCCCTTCCAGGCCGGCAGTGTAGCCAAGACCTATCGGGTTGGGCAGAATTGTGGAAAAATCAACATCAAAACCTATGTCTCCTCCCCCGCCGAGCCCGTAGCGCTCGTCGCCGCCGGAAGATTCATTGCCCTGCCCGGAGGGTATAAACAGAAAAAACTTTGGACGAACCAGCAGATCCAGGGCTTGCAGCTGAAAACATGGAACAACCATCAAAACCAACAGAATAAGCGGTAAATATTTATCAGTATTTCTCCTCATAATTTCTCTTTCCTCTCCTTTTCCTCATAATACCATAAAAATCCGCCCTTATACAGGCGTATGTACATACTTATCAATTTTTTCCAGCAGATTAACCTGATCTATCGGCTTACCGATATGGTCATTCATTCCCGCCGCCAGGCAACTTTCAATATCTTCCCGAAACACCTTTGCAGTCATGGCAATTATCGGAATACTTTTTGCCCGTTTTATGTCAAGCGATCGTATCGACTCAGTCGCCTTGTATCCGTCCATTTCGGGCATATCAATATCCATTACTATCAGGCTGTATTTTACAGGATTATTCTCAAACATGGAAACCGCAATCAGCCCATTTCCGGCAAAATCAACGGAAATGCCTGTTCTTTCCAAAACAGCAAGCAGGATTTCCCTGTTTATTTCAACATCTTCTACGACCAGTATGGTATACCCGGTAAAATTATATTTTTCATTGTCCGGGCCATAAACAGACCGGGCTGTTTTCATCGAATCAATATCAATACAATCGTTAATGACATTAATCAAAGTGGACTGGAACAGCGGCTTTGAAATAAAATATTTTACGCCGGCAGCTACAGCTTCATTTTCGATGCCGCTCCGGTCGGTCATCGAAAACATGACTACAATGGATTTTTTATCAATTTCCCTGATTTTTTTTACAAGTTCAATCCCGCCCATATCCGGTATATTCCAGTCAACAAAAAATATGTTAAAGGGCCTGCCGGTATTTTTATTGATCATTTCAACGGCTTCGGCGCCGGTTGCGGCGGTTTCGCTGGAAATACAGCATGCCTCCATAACACGGGTAAAATAAGCCCTGGTCTCCACCGAATCATCTACGGCAAGAATTCTTATATCTTCCCTGTTAATTTTTCCGGACAACCTCGCATACTGCTTGTCCGCTCCTTTTTTTACCCTGGCTGTAAATATAAATTTTGAGCCTTTGTTAATCTCGGATTCTATCCACATTGAGCCGTGCATAAGTGCTACAATGCGCCTGGTTATTGCAAGGCCGAGTCCGGATGCCCCGGGGTTTTTTTCTGCGCCGTTTTCACCCTGGCCATAAGATGTTAAAAGCCTTTTCTGCTGTTCTGTTGAAATTCCGATGCCGTTATCTGCAACTTCAAATTTAAGTGTAATCTCGCCGCCGGAAGCGGCAATCTTTTCGACACTCAGTTTTATTCTGCCGTTTTCCGGCGTAAACTTGATTGCATTTGTAAGAAGATTTGTAATTACCTGAGACAGCCTTAATTCATCACTGACAATAAACGCCGGAACATTCGGGTTTACATCAATCACAATTTCCTGGGATTTTTCTTCGGCGTGGACATTTGTAACATTGTTAACGCTCATCAGCATTTTTTCAAAATCAAATTCGCTGTACGAAAGCTCGAATTTATCTTCCTCAATTTTTGACATATCAAGTATATTATTGACAATCCCGAGCAGATGCTTCGACGCGTTACCCGCCCTGTTAAGACAATATTTTATTTTTTTAATATCATCTGTGCCCGACGCAATGCCGATCATACCGATTATGGCGTTTAACGGAGTGCGAATCTCCTGGTTCATACGGGAAAGGAATTCGCCCTTTATTTGAGAAATTTTCAATGCTCTTTCCGTTTCCGATTTTCGCCGCCATGCTTCCCTTGTTTTTAACTTAAACAATTCCTGCAATTCATTTTTAACATCGATCAGGGTAAGATGCGTTTCGATGCGCTTCAGCAGCAGAGTACTGACAAAGGGCTTGTGTATATAATCCACGGCCCCAAGGCTTAAACCCCTATATTCACTCTCGGCGTCATTCATGGAAGTCAGGAATATGACGGGTATTTCCCTGTATTTCTCATTGTGCTTCAGCATCTTTGCCGCTTCGTATCCATTGATACCGGGCATGTCCACATCCAGCAGAATTAAATCCGGCAGGAAGCTGCCCATAAGATCGAACATCTTGGACGCGTTTGAAGACGGATACACATCGTATATGTCTTTCAATGTATTTTTAATGGCTGTAAGGTTTTCAAGGTTATCGTCCACAATGATAATTTTTTTTCTATCATTGTTCATCTGTCCAATTCCTTTTCGTATTCTGCAAGCCTTGCGGCAACCTCAGCCAATTCGGACACATTTATTCTGTCAATTATCCATTTAACCAAACCGTCATCTTTGCTGTATATGGCGCATTCAAGTTCGGCTTTGGCATTGTCAACGCCCTGCATATCTAATTTTTCACAGCACTGCCGCAGCCTGGCCAAAACATTCCTGTCGGGGACTTCCAGGCATGGTTTTGCATTAATTTTATCGAATTTTTCAAACCATGCGTTTATATTGGCGACAATTTTCTCGGCATCTTCTATCAGCTTGTCCTTGCCGGCCAGAACACCGTCCAAATCGCCGGCTCTGGCCAATTTTTCCAGCGCCATGGCCGTTTCTCTTATGGTTTCCGACCCTATGGTCGCGCTCGTGCCTTTCAGTCCGTGAACTCTTATGATATAGTCCGGCAATGTCTCACGCGAAACGTTGCGAAGCTTGTCTAAAGCCGCCGGAGTATTTTCAGCAAACGAACGGAGACAGGGAATATAAACATCAAGCTCTCCGCAAAAATAAGAAAGCCCCCTCTCCGTATCAACTCCCGGTATTATTATACCATCGTCATCGGGAAAAGCATAAAACTCCTGAACATCTGACGACATAATTCCCTCCTGATGATTCTACCATAGGTATAAACATAACACAAGATAAATTAATCTGATACAAAATTATTGTTCAAAGACAGGTTTGATTGCTCATTTTCACTTTCCGGGTTAGAATTAAAATATGCAGCTACAGCGGCCGGCCTTTTACCAGGAGCAGCGCCTTAGAATGAATCCCCAGGTTTACCAGTCAATAAAAATGATGGAAATGCCGGTTATGGAACTGCGGGAATTGATAGGGCAGGAGCTTGAGCGGAATCCGGCGCTGGAGGTTTTGGATGATCGAAGCACGGTTTCACTTGAAGAAGCGGAAAGCGGAAGAAAAGATGAATATGAATATTTTGAGGCCAGCTCTGACCCCGGAATTCCCGGTTATGGCAGCAATGAAGCGTCGGAAGAACACCGGCGTTTTATTGAGGGGGTTCTAACACGGCCGAAAACTTTACAGGAGCATCTGCTGTGGCAGCTGCAGCTTGAATGCGTTGATAATGAACTTAGGGCAATTGCCGAAACACTGATTCAAAACCTGGACGACGACGGATTCCACAAGGAGCCGCCGGAAACCTTGTTCAGGACTGTTTCCGCCGGGGCGGACATAGCTCCCCCGCCCAGACTTCAGGAGGCGATGGACCTGGTAAGGGGTCTCCGGCCGCGTGGAACATGTACCGCCGATTACCATGAGTCATTAAAAGTGCAGATTGGCTTTCTGCATGATTTGCCCGCCGGAATCGAAAAAGCGCTGGATCATCTTGAGCTTCTGGAACGGGAAAGATTTTCCGAGCTTGCCCAAAAGATCAATATTGAAGAAAACGAAATTCTCCTGTTCTCCGAACGCATCAAAACCCTTTTTCCGTTTCCCGGCAGAGACTTTGCCCCCGGCAGGGTTCAGTATGTTATCCCTGATATCAGGGTAATAAATGACAGCGGAGATTTTGCCATAAGTCTTAACGACGAAGAAATTCCGGTTCTGGGGATTAGCCCGTTTTTTGAAAAACTCAATAAACTGCCCAATGGAGCGGCCGCAAGGGAATTTGTAAGGGATAATATCAGGGAGGCCAGACTTTTCATTCAGCAGCTGCATCAGCGTAATTTAACATTACTGCGGGTGGTCAGGGCAATTCTGGATTTTCAGCGCCCGTTTTTTATTGACGGCCCCAAGAGCCTTGCACCGCTTACCCTGGGAGATATCGCCAGGGAATTGTCGCTTTCCGACGCAACGGTTTCCCGCACTGCCAACAGTAAATATCTTGAGTGTGAGTGGGGGATTTTTGAAATCCGGTATTTTTTCACCAATTCCATAAGCGGAACGGGATCGGGCGGTTCGCAGTATTCCAAGGAAGGGGTTAAGGCTATAATTAAGGAAATAATCGGTGATGAAAACAAACGGTACACGGATCAGGATATTTCACGGATGCTGGAGCAGCAGGGAATTGCCCTGGCCCGCCGGACTGTGGCAAAATATCGAAAGGAACTTGACATGGGCTCTTCATACATCCGCCATGAGCGGAAATAATATACCGGAGGTTATGACATGAACACAGAAATCAAGGCAGTACACTTTACATTACGCGATGATGCGAAGGAGTATGTCCAGAAAAAAATTGAAAGGATACGTAATGCCGAAAACATGATCGTGGATCTGCTGATTACCCTTACCAAGGGCAAGGAATTCAGCGCAGAGGCTACTGTTAATTTCCGCTGGGGGGTTTCAACTCATGTTCAGGAAAAGGATTTTGAACTTACGCCGGCAATTGATAAAATGATGGATAAGCTGGATAAAAAAATAACCAAAGAAAAAGAAAAGGTAAAGGAGAAAAGATAGTACACCCAATGATCGACATAAGAAGCGATACGGTAACCCAGCCAACGGAAGCAATGCGCAAAGCAATGGCCGCCGCAGAGGTTGGTGATGATGTTTATAACGACGACCCCACAATAAAGCGCCTTGAAGAGATGAGCGCCGGCATAGCGGGCAAGGAGGCAGCGCTTTTTGTCCCGTCGGGAACTTTCGGGAATCAACTGGCGCTGTTTACATGGTGCCCCAGAGGCAGCGAAGTGGCCCTGGGGGAAGAGTGCCACATTGTTGCCCACGAAGCCGGCGCTCCGGCGGTAATTGCCGGCGTGCAGCTTCGCTGCATATCGGCGCCCGACGGCGTGCTAAATCCCGCCGAACTGCGAAAGCGGCTTCGCCGCCAGGATCTTCATGCGCCGGCAACATCTTTGATCTGCATGGAAAATGCGCACTCTTCGGGGCGGGTTGTATCACTGGCAGACATGGACGCCGTTAAGTCCCTTGCCGCGGAGTGGGGACTGCCTGTTCACCTTGACGGCGCGCGTATTTTTAACGCAGCCGCAGCCCTTAACTGCAGCGCCGCCGACATAGCGGCAAGGACGGACTCGGTGATGTTCTGTCTTTCCAAGGGACTGTGCGCGCCCGTCGGTTCCATGCTGGCAGGGCCAAAGGACTTTATCGAAGCCGCGCGTCTGAAGCGAAAGGTAATGGGCGGCGGAATGCGGCAGGCGGGGATTCTGGCTGCGGCGGGAATCGTCGCCCTGACAGAGCACCCTCCCCTGCTTGCCGGCGATCATGAAAGGGCGAAAAAACTTGCCCGCTCCCTTGAAGGCATCGAGGGAATTCAGATTGACAGCAAAGCCGTAGACATTAACATGGTTTTTTTCAGTTACGGAACGGACGCCAAGGGAGCGGCAAATATAGTTGAAGGCTTCGCGAAAAGGGGCATAAGGATTTCCCCGCCCGCCGACGGCAGGTTTCGTTTTGCCATGCATTACTGGATTGGCGATAAAGAGTTAGATGCTATTATTTCAGCCGCCACAGAAGTATTCGCCAATCCAAAAGGCGCCCGATGAATCAGCGCCGGCAAAAGTTAATCCCGCAAATTAAATACCTGAGCCGTCTTGAGAAAGTGTGGGACTGGATGGCCGCTGAAGGCATCGCCCTTGTAATGCTTGAAGATACCGAAGGCCGCCGCGACAGGAATATCCGCTGGCTTACAGGACACCCCGGCGATGCCCTGCTCCTTCTTTCCGCCGATCGCAAGGCCCTATTGGCCGCCTGGGATATAAATCTTGCAAAGCATTATGTGAGTGAACCGTCCATACTCATCGCCTCTTACAATGATTTTGACCGCCTCCCGCAAAAGGCCGTTGCCGCTGTAACGGCATTGCTTGGCATTCAGGCCGGCTCAAAAATTGAAATACCTTCCGTAACGCCGTATCCGGTTTTTCTTGATTTTGTCGGAGAGCTTACAGACCATGACATTCTTTGCCGCCAGCGCAGCGCCGCCGTCGAGATTAAAAAGATGCGCGCTGTAAAAGATGAAGAAGAAATACAAATTTTAAGGAAGGCCGCCGCCCTTACCAATGAGCTGATTGATCTGCTGGAAAAAAATGTGCGCAAGGGCAAAATTAAAACCGAAGCGGATGCGGCGATATTAATAGAAATTGAAGCGCGAAAACTGGGCTGCGAGGGAACCGCATTTGAAACCCTGGCGGCCGGCCCCGACAGGAGTTACGCCATTCACGCCTTCCCCGCGTGGACAAATGCGTCCTTTGCCGGAAAGGGCCTTTCCATTCTGGATTTTGGCGTAAGGCTGGGTTCTTACGGTACCGATGTTACACTTACCTTTGCCCGCGAACCGAATACCGGGCAGGAAAAAATTATTAATATGGTGGAAAAAGCCTACAAACTGGGACTGTCGATGGCACGTAACGGTATGCCGGCGAAAAAATTAGCAGCGGCAATAGACAGTCTTTTTGCAAAATCCAGAAAGAAAATGCCCCATTCACTCGGCCACGGCATCGGTATTGATGAACATGAATACCCCATAATAAGGAACCGCGGCGACAATGAATGGGTTCTTGAACCGGACATGATCCTTACTCTGGAACCTGGTTTATATGACGCCGCTTACGGCGGCTGCCGTCTGGAAAACGATATTCTGATAACCAAAGACGGGCCTGAGGTTCTTACCGACGCCCGCATTATCCGCCTCTAGGCACTTCGTCCCCAAATTCGTTATCCTATATTCATGAAAGTATGGCTAAAGTTGCTGCTTGGCTCAATATTGGGAGTTGTTGTTGGATTTCTGCTGCCTTCAGAAAGCCCGAATGTCGTTTCGTTTCTGCAATGGCTGGAAAAACTTGCCCTGGGGATAGGCCGGTATGCGGTAGTGCCTGTTTTAGTTTTCTCGCTTACCATTGCCGTTTACGAACTTCGCCAGGATGATCAATTCTGGCCGCTGGTATTAAAAAATTTTATATTCATTATTGGCGCGTCGGCATTTGTTATTACTTTGGGGATTTTTACAACACTGTTTTTTTCGCCGGGCCGCATTCCCATAGAAAGGGCTGAACAGCTTGAAGCGATCAGTCTTGGTACCGCGCAGAGTGTCCTCGATGTATTTCCGAAAAATATGCTGAGTGTATTGGCGGGCGACGGCCAGTATCTTTTACCGGTCTGCGTGTTTGCCTTCTTTTTGGGCATGGGTCTTAACTACGAAAAGAATTATACCAAGCCGGTAATATCCCTGATCGACTCCCTCTCCAGGATTTTTTACCATATCGCATCATTCTTTTCGGAAATACTGGGATTCATAATCATAGCGCTTTCAGCGTATTGGGCGTTCCGTTTCAGCGGAATTCAACAGGCAAAAGTTTACCGCGATTTAATAATTATGCTGGGCGGTTTCAGCCTTGTTTTCTGTTTCGGCATACTGCCGTTGTTCCTGTATTTCCTGAAGCCAAGGGTTAATCCATGGCTCATTCTCTACGGCTTTTTGGGGCCGGCGATTACGGCATTCTTTTCCGGCGATGTAATTTTTTCCCTGCCGGTGCTGCAGCGCCACCTGAAGGAAAATTTCGGCGTTCGGCGCCGCTCCTGTACTTTGTCTTTGAGCCTCTGTACTGCATTTTGCCGCGGAGGCAGCGCAATGGTTGCGGCAGCCGCCTTTATCGTGATTACCAAGTCGTATTCATATCTGCGGATCGCGCCGCTGAGCGTGCTGCTCATCGGCCTGCAGGCCCTGTTAATATCCCTTTTGCTTGCCCGCCATCCGGGCGACGGCGCCTTTATCGCCCTTGCCGCACTGTGCCTTTCCTACGGGGGCGGCGAATACAGCGCCGGTTATTTGATTCTGAAACCGCTGGCATTTTACCTGGTTGCCATAGGAACATTTATCGATGTGATGTTATGCGCATTTATTTCTTACTTTGTGGCGCGTACAAACGGCTTTATAGAGGGAAAAAACCTGGTACACTTTATATGATCAATATCCGTCGGACATGGAGCGGTTAACGTCCCGCTGATAAAGCTCCTGGTACACAAGGTTACGGTTCCTGAGCCTTTCCTTGACTTCCTTGGTAAATGGCATATAACGCCAGAATGTTCCGCGGACTTCCTTGTCCAGTTTCTGTATGCCCTCCGCTTCCTTTGTCATCCATGTAATATAATCCTGAATAAAAAATTCTTTTATATCGCCTTTCAGTTTTTGGGACTGGAACCACTGGTAGTAATAACCGGTGAGCCCTTCTTCCATCCAGTAGTACGACGCTTTTTCCTTACACACCTGCCAGCGCAGATCGGCTACGGCGGAAAGTACTGCAAGATACAGGTTTTTTGGATACATGGGGATAACGATCCGCGAACGGCTGGTAGCCCTGTTAAAACGGTCAAAGGGCTCCCAGCAGATGCCGCTGTCACCGTAAGCGGGGAGTAATATTACATAGGGAACGATGCGGTTAAGCTGATTTCTGTGAACCCGGCAAAAAGCCTCGGCATCGATGCTTTCGATGCGGGCAAGCAGGGAGATGACATTTTCGCGTATGCCGACTTCGCCGGGAGGCAGGTGAAAATATTCGCCGGTTAGTATCGGGAAATGATTTCCCTGCCGTCCGACCGACATTTTCGCCATCTGGCGAATGGTTTCGAATTCGGTATCTATGGCGCCCATATCAACAACAACGGAGGCTCCCTCATCTTCTATTTTCTGCCGCAGGCCAATGACTTCCGATTCGGACTGATAAAAATCCCTTACGCTTATTTCAAGCTCGCGGTCGACCCTGAACAAACTTTTTATTAATTCCTGAATGTCGGCGAACGCCCTTTTTTGCGATTCGGTGTAGGGCATGCTGGCTTCTTCAAATTCATCAACGGGGGTGTGTTCAAAAATCAACTGAAATTTATCCCGCAAATACGATTCCAGCCCGGCGCGTTCCTGGCTCTTTGCCCTTAGAAGGCCCCTGGAACCGTCCAGTTTGCCCATGGCCTTTTCCAGCACCTGATTCATTTTAGCCTGGTTATTACTTCGGGCAATTTTTACCTCGTCGGTGGTCGAAGGCCTTATGGCACTGGTTCCCACCGCTTTCAGCCATTCGTCCAGGTAATAAACCGGCTGGTTAAGTTCATTTTCCACCACAACCCTGGCGAAAAAATTCCTTACCTCGGCATTCAGAAGCGTGGGGTGCAGAATTCCAAACCTGAGTAAAAACTTTTTTTGCTGCAGCAGATTTCCCGGCGCTTTTCGGGCAATACCCGAAAGAAATTCCCAAAACGGCGCGATAAACTGCTGACGGTAAACGCTGCGATCCTTTGGATCTTTGGCGGTAAGATATTTCTGTAAAGTGCCGTGTACACGCTTGGAAATATCACCCTCTCCGGAAAGAGCGGTTTTGTAATAATTGGGATCATTAAAATAACTGTTGGGCTTCGCTTCCAGGCGCTTTTTTACTTCCGGAAACCCAACTGAGGTCAAATCAACACCGTGGGCCTCTTTGTTATCCTGGCCGCCGTAATTACTGTCCAGGGTATCACTTCCGAATTCAGGAGGTAGATCGGCGCCCCCTCCGGCTGTCCCAAGTAAAGCAGCCAGTTCCGGATCCATTCCACCCTGAAAATTATTATCAGCCATTGTTATGTCCTTACCCATTATTAAGTTGTTTACACATGAGTGTCAATGTAACACACTCAAGGTTTTTCTGTTACCCGCTGCTTCAGGGGCTTTATCCTGCTCAATTCGGCGGCCGCCCGGATCAACTCTTTATCCTTTTCGATTTCCTTAATCGCCGCAGGAAGCCGGTACGTCCAGTTAAATTCATTGTAAGTGCCGGGCACATTTATGCGTTCAGAAGCGGGATTTTCACTGTACCATTTATTGGAGAGATGGAGAATATCCTGAATTTGAAAAACCCGAAAACGGGAACGGGATGCTGCGATCTTTGATAAAATTGTTCTGGCGACACCCGGATTGTATTTATTGGGGAGGGAAGGAACCCCGATAAAACCGGAAAACTGCCTTTGATCAACTTCTTTTTCCCACCATTCACGGACGGTGGAACTGTCATGCACGGCGGCGGTACAGACGCTAAGCTGCGGATAATCTTCCACCGGAATAAAAGGGTGCCCGTCTTCTTCCCATCTGCATGACCATCTTACAACCCTTAAGCCCAGAATTTTAAGTTTAGCCAGCACTTTTGGAACACAGGAGGGCACAGCGCCAAGGTCTTCCGCGCAGGGCAGCATGCTTGATGCTTCAACCAGGACGGAAAGAAGTTTCTTTCCCTGGGTTTCCCATATTTTTTCCGATTTTACACGATGTTTCTCCAGCAGAATTTCCAGGTTCTTTTTTTCTTCTCCGGTAAGCGAATTATATGGGCGCGAATTCCGGTAATACCAAACCGGAAAATATTTTTTCTTTTCGTACTCGTAAAAGATACGGTCATGCCACGCCTTGAACAAAAAGCTGCGGGCAGCAGGATGCAGTCCAAGAGAATCGATATCCTTTTCTCCCTTTATCTTTTTTTTGAAAAGCCACATATCTTCCTGGTTGATCCTGTCGAGGGCTTTGGAAAAAATTTTTTTTGCGGCTTCCGCAATTTCCGCCTCATCGGCCTTGCCTTCCCAATTACCGCGCAATGCGTCCCAAAGCTCCCCCGTGGAGATGTGAGGCTGGGACACCCAGCGGATTCTGCCCTTGTCAAAGCCCAGGTTTTTCAAATCTCTGGCGCTGACCGGCGCATAAGGCACATACCGTCCCAAAGCTGAGGAGTAATCTGAAAATGAACTGGCCCAGATGCGGAAAAATCCCAGCACATGATCAATGCGGTATGCCTGGTAGTATCTGCCAGCTATTGCAAGCCGCCTGCGCCACCAGGCATAGTCATCTTTTTCCTGTGCCTGCCAGTCATATATCGGGAATCCCCAATTTTGACCTTCGGGGCTGTACATATCCGGAGGAGCGCCGGCAGAAAGCTCATGAATGAATATTGAAGGGTTTGCCCAAACATCACAGCTATCCTCGCCCATCAGAATTGGCAGGTCCCCTTTCAAAATAATCCCGGCTTCGGCTACTGCGGCGGCAGCCATTGCAAACTGCCTGTCGAGAGCTTCCTGCAGCCAAACCCAGAATAAGTGCTCTTCGCGTAATTTTTTATCGTTCCACAGGGCTTCGATATCCTGCGGCCTTACTGTTCTGTACTCAGGCCATTCCTTCCAGCTCTTTCCGTCGTTTACTTCCTTTAAGCGGCGGTAGACGGCATATTCCCTGACCCAGGAATTCTTATCAATCCAGGCTGAAAGACTGCCGTTATCCGCTTTTTTATGAATTGCGGTTTTACATACATCATAGAGCGAATGTAAAATCTCCATCTTTGCTTTTAGAATTTGCTGATGTAAAAAGCGCGGATCATTATCAAATTTCCTCCTGGCCTCATCTACAAGTTTTTTTACCTGGGGAGGGGCTTCGCTGTATTCGTCGAGCTCCTCTATTTTAAGATAAAGGGGGTGCAGGCCAAATGCGGTAAGGCTTGAATACGGAGAGCTTTCAAAACCTGTGTCATTTACAGGCAAAAGCTGAATTAGCCCTACTTTCATTTTTTTGCATAGATGGGCAAATTCCGCAAGGTCAGGAAATTCACCCACACCCAGGCTGCTTTTACCGCGCAGCGCTCCGACAGGAACAACTACGCCAAGCTGCCTTTTATGGATTGCCTGTTTCTGCATGTATGCCTCCTTTGTATCAGTATAACACTAGTGATATACTGATACAATGAAGAAGCAGAAGGCCCTTATCTACAAGTGCTCGGCCTGCGGCCATGAAGAAGTAAAGTGGCTGGGGCGGTGCCCTGAATGCGGGGAATGGAATACACTGATCGAAACAGCAGCCGGCGCGGCTTCCGGTCATGGCGCTTTAAGCGGCAGGGCAAACAGGAGCCTGCCCAAATCACTGCCTCTTTCCGCGGTGGATCCCCAGGAGGGAAGCCGCATATCCAGCGGCATTGCAGAACTGGACAGGGTTTTGGGCGGTGGTATTATGAAACGCTCGGCCGTGCTGGTGGGCGGTGAACCAGGAATCGGCAAGTCCACCCTTTTACTGCAAACCGCTGCAGCGGTAAAAACAAAAGGACGCATTCTTTATATATCCGGCGAAGAATCCGCCGGCCAGATAAGACTCAGGGCAGACAGGCTCGGCTTGAAAAACAATATTGATCGCATAGAAATTCTCTGCGCCGGCTGTCTTGAAGAAATAGAAACGATTCTTAACGCGGCAAATCCAATGCTGGTAATGGTAGATTCCGCCCAGACTCTTTATTCTGCAAATATGGCGCCTGGCACAATAAATCAAATGAAATTCTGCACGTTTGAATTAATCTCGTGGGTAAAAGAACATGATGCGGCATTGTTTCTGACAGCGCATGTTACAAAAGAAGGTTTTATTGCAGGCCCAAAAACCCTGGAGCACATGGTTGATACGGTGCTCTATTTTGAGCAGAACAATGCGGAAGAATGCCGCTTCCTGCGCGCTGCAAAAAACCGTTTTGGCTCGGTAGATGAAATCGGTATTTTTACAATGAGCGAGCAGGGACTGACTCCGGTGGAAGATACAGACCGTCTGTTTCTTGTAAGAAGGGAAGGAGAACTGCCGCCGGGGGTGGCAACAGCCGCGGTATTGGAAGGCTCAAGAACCATACTGACAGAAATTCAGGCGCTGACCATTCCGGCCAAGGGCGCTGTAAGCCGGGTTTTTTCCGATAAGGTTGATTCCGGCAGGGTTTCGCGTGTTTCAGCGTCCCTGGAAAAGCACCTTGGACTGCGGCTTTCGGATCAGGATCTGTATGTGAATGTAGCCGGCGGCATTCGCATCACCGAAGTAGGAGTGGAGCTGGCGCTGGCCTGCGCTCTTTATTCGGCCAGAACCGGCCTGCCCCTGCCTGCCGACCTCGTAATCGCGGGAGAACTGTCCCTTACCGGCGAGATACGTCCCGTTCGGCGGCTGGACAGCCGCATTAAAACAGCCGCAAATCTCGGGTTTAGCTCCTTTTTGGGCCCGGCTTCAGAACCCCAATCGAGGCAAAAAGCCGAAAATTCCCCTCCTGCCCCTCCACAGGGGACAAATTTAATGACGGCAGGGAACATTAAATCGGCGATCAAGTTGATATACAGCGAAGCCCCGAAACCGGAGTAATGGGGTTTAGGATGACAGGAACCCTAAAAAAATCCTAAAAAACAAAAAATAACTTGACAAAAATCAAAATTTAAGATAGATTTCCATTAGGGTATTTTCTTACCTTGTATTTTTTGTATTACCGTGGCCCCGGAAAAGGCTCACGGGGGTTTAGGGGTTCTGTTTCTGTTTTTCGCACTTCTTTTTTCTCCCTTAACAATCAGCATCTTATTTTCTCCGGTTGGTTTAACAGGGGGAGTTTGAGTCGCCCGCTTTTGCAGGCGTGAATAAGCGTGCCCGGACGCATCATATCAGGATTTCCTGTTTGATCCGGGAGAAGGATTTTTCTCAATGGCTAAGAAACTGTATGTCGGTAATCTCTCTTACAGCACCACCGAAGATGGTCTGCGGAATCATTTCTCCAGCTTTGGCAATGTAACATCCGCCAAGATCGTTCTCGATCGCGAGACTGGCAACTCCAAGGGGTTTGGCTTTATCGAAATGGGAAGTGACGAAGAAGCGAACGCTGCAATCGCCGGCACAAACGGCCGCGAATACGACGGTCGCCAGCTGCGTGTAAACGAGGCTATGGACAAACCACGCCGCGATCGCGGCGGCTACGGCGGCGGGAACAACTGGTAGCTAAGCTAAACCCTTAGCAATTTCTGTCTCTTTATTTCGGCGGCGGCGTGCATCTTTTCCAGTTCCGCCATGATTGCATCGACGACCGCCTGTTTTTTATCTCTACTAGTGGGTGTAGCGGCCCTGATCCTTTCGCGGAATTCCTGGCAGGAAACAACAGGCCCGGCTGTAACCCTTATTAAATCCCTGGTTACAATATCATTCAGCATATCTGTTTTCTGAACATGAAGGATCGCCCCATTCAGGGCAATAAAGCACATGTAATCAAAAGAGCGGATATAGGAATCAATTTCGCGGACGCCTTTTTTTGTTTCCGGATCCCAGGAGCGGTAACGGGTTCCTGCCGGAAAAACCAGAATCAGCCTGCCCTTAACCTTTTGCTCGTTAAGGGCTTTCATGGCGGCCCTGTTAATGGCATTACTTCGGGCTATTTCGGCCAAATCTTTTTCTTCATTGGAATCATGCATGTAGCGGCTGGGATAGATGACGATCCGGGTATAAGCGCCGGCAAATGCGGCAACGCCCGGATTGTCTTCGTTAAGTTTGGTTCCTGCAATGGCGATAAGCGCCTTTCCAATGTCTTCCCCACGGCCTCCCGCCAGCCTTGCCATGAGAGAAACAATCGAAAGATCAAGGTTACTGTAATGCTCCGTAAGGAGCAGGCATGACTTTCCCGACTCTGCCAATGCCAAAAGCTCCTCAAGGTTTTCAAGGCCGTCAAGTCCGGAGCCGGGCAGAGCAAGAGTTCCCACCATATCGTCCAAAATGGGCAGTATATTGGGATCTCCCTCCTGAAAAACATTCTGCTCGGTAATTACACCCGGAACTTTCGATAGTGTCAGTGCCCTTTTTATATGATCGCCAAAAAAAGTGGTTAAGGTTTCAGCCATAATTCATTCCCCCAAAGCCTTCATATTATAGTATTGCGGAGTACTTTCAACAATACTATAATGGACTATGCTTTCAGTGCGCTTTTGGGGTGTACGGGGTTCGATACCGTGCCCCGGCCCGGATACAGTAAAATACGGCGGTAATACCTCCTGCCTGGAGATACGGGCTGATGAAAGACTGGTAATAATTGACCTTGGCACAGGCATTCGGGCGCTTGGCGAATGGCTTATGGCCAATGATTTTAAGAAAAAAGGCCGCATTGACACTGATATTTTTGTTACCCATACCCACTGGGATCATATTATGGGTTTTCCCCTGTTCACTCCGATTTTTTTGCCTGTAACAAAGCTGCGCATTAGGGGCCCGGTAACATTTGAAGATGACAGCCTGGAGACGATCATCGGCGCCCAGCTTTCCTACCGGTACTGGCCTGTCCGTGCGGGGGAACTTGCCGCAGACATAAAGTACGAGCAGATTATAGAGACCACGCTGGACCTTGGCGGCGGCCTAAAGGTTACTTCCAAATACCTGAACCACCCAATTCTTTGTCTTTCTTACCGCCTCGAATATATGGGCAAGTCCATCATTGCCGCATACGATCATGAGCCGTTCCGAAATCTTTTCCCGGTTGACCCCGCCGATCCCGGATATAATGAAGAAGCGGCAAAAGAAGGGGAACTTGCCGCAGCGGAAGAAAATAAAAAAATACTGAATTTTTACAAAGGTGCAGACATCTTGATTCATGATGCCCAGTACACAACGGACGAATACTCAAGACATCTGGGCTGGGGTCATTCCACTTATGAACAGGCAATCGACTCGGCCGCAAACGCCGGCGTAAAAAAACTGGTCTTTTTCCACCATGAACCAGGCCGCACCGACAAGCGGCTGGAGGAACTGGAAAAAAACTACGGGGGCGCATCCGGGCTGCAGGTTATGATGGCCAGGGAAGGCTTAATTCTCGAAGCCTGAGCTATATGCGGTATGTGTCATCAATTTTTTTTAGTTCGTTAAATGTGTCGATCTCTATAATGTCTTCCATACTGCATTCCCGCGCTTCTATCGTGTATTCCTTGATAAAGTATTCAAGAGGAACCTGATCCCAGTAGCGCTCCTTGCCCCCGGGCATCTCGTATACCTGTTTGATATGATCCGCCAGTTTTGCGCCGTCATCCTGGCTCCAGTAGGAAATGCCGAACATGTGGTAGCAGTTCTGCCCCCCTACCCGCACACGGGTAATAATTTTGTTGCGCGTTTCAAAACACCAATCATCTGTACGTTCGACGGGAACACCCAGGTAATTGCTTGCAAACTGATATTTTTGTATCAGAGCAGCCTTATTTAAAAAAAGGTCGGACTCAAGGACATAGGCGTTCTGCAGAAGATAGCGGGCGCACATTGCCGAAGAAATATTATTCGCCTCGTTGTAGAGAGGATTTTCCAGAAACTGAATGTTTGGGTATTTATACTTTAATTGATCGAACTGTTCACTCAGGTAGCCGCGGACAATTACGATATCGTCGATGCCTGCTGCGCAGACTGCATCCAGCAGGGTGTCGATAATGCGAACGCCTTTTACGCGTACAAGGGGTTTTGGGGTGTTAAGCGAGATTGGAATGAGTCTGGAACCAAAACCCGCAGCAATAAAAACCGCCCTCTTTACACGGTACGGTTCAAGGGCTTTAAGCCCCGCTTTGTTGATGCAATTGTCATCTATCAATCCTCTTTCGCTCAGGTAAACAAGAGTTTTGTTTACAGTACCAACGGAAAGTCCGGTAAAACCGGCAATGCTGCGTTGGCTCAATGTTTTTTCATTCTTTTTTTGTTCAAGAAGGCACAGTACATCGAATTGCGCCCGTGTTAGTTTCATTGCATTTCACCCTTTCGCCTTGATATTTTGGTAATAATATACACAGAAAATTTAACAATTAAATTACTGCCCAGAATAATGACCGAAATAAAGGCGGCTCCTTCCAGAAAAAGCTGGGCTTCGAACTGTGTGATCATCAGAGACACAGGCCGGTTCCGCACCGTGCTTAAAAATGAAACCGCCGAAATGGTCATCATGGAATTGACAAAAAAATAGGAGAACATTTCCAAAATTGTGAGCCTGGTCTGCGGTATAAGCACATCGCGTATAATACGCAGCCGGCCGACGCCCAGGGTAAGACCGACATCTTCGAGGTTGATGTTGAGTTTTCCAAGAGTGTTATACGCCATTAGATACGGAGATGCCATAAAGTGAACTGTATTGACAAGAACAAGCATGGCAAGGCTGCCGTATATAAATGTACCCTTAAAAAAAAGCACATAAGAAAGGCCGAGTACAATTCCGGGAATGGCAAGAGAAGTAATTGAAACAAGATGCAGCATACGTGATGATTTTCCCGGAGTGCGGGCGGTAAAATAGGCAATAACCCATGAAAGGACGGTTCCCAAAACGGCAACCCAGGCTGCGATGATTAATGAATTGACAAGGTACCGCCCGGCGCCCATGTTCAAGGTTCTTGTTATGTTACGCAGCGATAAAGACATATCCACCGGATAACTGTTGATAAAGGTAAGAACAGCGAAAACTGCTATTGGCAAAGCAATCATTAAACATACGATTATTACATAACAAAATGCCGCGGAATCACGCAAAATGCTCTTACCTGTTTGTTTTTCCTGAACAACAAAATTTTGATTTGCACGGTCGCGGTTTAATAAATCGAAAACAAAGGCAGCAACAGCCGGAATCAGGAGAAACGAGCCGATTACACTGCCGCGGTTAAAATTCAAAAGTCCTATCACCTCCTGATACATCAATACCGGCAGGGTGATATATCTTCCACCAATCATCAGTGGAACGCCGTAATCCGTTACAATCATTGTAAAAACAGCGAAAACCACGGCAATAAGGGGTTTTCTAAGATAGGGAAAGGTAATTGAAAAAAACTGATTTTTCCCCGGAATTCCCAGAACCGAGGCAGCCTCGTACGGAGAGCCGTCTTCGTATTTTAGAATATCCGCCAGCATAAGAAATGCCACAGGAAATGTGTACAAAACCGACCCAAGAACAATTCCGCCAAACCCGTAAATTGTACCGGAAAGGGAAAACGTGCGTGTGATAACTCCATTTGCGCCTAACAAAAGTACCAGCCCCATGCCATGCGAAATCGAAGGAATAAGCATGGGCAGGGTAACAAAAACCGAGAAAATTTCGCGAAAAAGCATTTTCGAGCGGACAATGCAAAGTGCAAAAAACCACGCGAGTACAATCGAAATTACCGTGGCGGCTGCGGCTGTATGGAGTGAATTAAAGAGGGCCTCCCTGAAACGCGGCAGCCGTATAACAGCGGAAATATCCGAACCGGTCATTTTCGCAAGCATAAAGGCAAGCGGGCAGATCACGGTTATAAAAAGAAAAGCCCCTATCAGCAGTTTGACAAAATCTGACTGTTGAAAATAGCCGGAGCCGGCAGTCCGTACAGAGGCGGTCATTGTGTCTCCGGTTTTACATATTTAACAAGAGAGTTTACTTTAACGCGAAGGTTATCAATTACAAATTCTTTTATATAGGAATTGGCAGGTCTTTCGATTATTGCGTCAGGCGTATCGAGCTGCTGAATAGTCCCGTTATCCATCACCATAATGCGATCCGAAAGGGCAAAAGCCTCCTCCTGATCATGGGTGATATAAATCATTGTAGAGTGAAACTGCCTCTGGATATACTTTATCTCGTCACGAAGCAAAAGCCGCTTGGCGGCGTCCAGCGCGGACATGGGCTCATCAAAAAGAATTATCTCGGGGTTTAAGGCCAATGTTCTTGCAATGGCGACCCGCTGCTGCTGGCCGCCGGAAAGTTTGTAGGGTTTTTTATGAATGTGCTCTTTAAGCCCTACCTGTTCGATTATGTTTTCGGCAATTTCCCTTGAACGCGGTTTAAATTCCCTGTTGAATTTTAATGCATATTCCACATTGCCCATAACGCTCATATTCTGGAAAAGGGCATAATTCTGAAAAACTATGCCCATGTTCCGCCTGGATGCGGGGGTTCCCGTGATATCCACTCCGTCTTTTAATATCTTTCCCGATGTTGGCTGGATCAATCCGATTAAGATGCGCAGTATAGTGGTTTTTCCGCAGCCGGAAGGCCCCAGAATTGAGAGAAACTCTCCCTCGTTAACAGTAAAATTGAGCCCGTGCAGCACCTTCTGCTTGTTAAAAACCTTTGAGAGATTTTGAATCTCAAGTTTGACAGGCACTGCCGCTCTCCTGTTCGTCAGTGTGCCCACATTTCAAGAAGCCTTTCCTTTTCAGGGAGGCTTTCAATTCCCCGCATATCGGCTGTCCTGATATTCTGCGGGTAATTGGGAACAGTATTTTCCTGGAACTTGAATATCTGCTCGGGCGCAAAAAGCTCCTTGTCCTCGCGTGTCAGCGTATTCAAATAAAAGTCAAACACCTCCTGCACCGCTTTTCTGGTTTCCTTACCCTTTACAATTCCCATACCGTATATCGTGTATGGAGACCCTTCCTCAAAAAAATGAATTGTCAAGGGCACTCCCCTGGTGTTGATGGCGGTAACCGCCTGAAAAGTCATGCCAAGACCAATGCCTGCTTCACCCTGGATAAGGGCATTTACAGGACCTGAGCCGGAAGAAGTAAACTGCAAAACGTTATCCGCAAATTTATCGAAGTACTCAAAAGCCGCTTCTTCTCCCCACACATTTACCAGATTTTTCAAAAAGAAATATCCGGTTCCGGATGATTTTGGGTTTGGCATGGAAATGATCCCCCTGTACTCCGGTTTTATCAAATCCTGATACGATGCGGGAACTGCAAGATTTCGCGCTGCCAGAAAATTATCATTAATTATTATACAGCCGGCGCTCTTGATAAACGGATAGTATCTTTTATGGGCGGGAACCAGTTCATCCAAAAAAGCAGAGCTGTCGTAAGACGAAAGATCGGCAAGATTATCAATGATGCCTTCAAGATACGCAGATTCCAATTCGCCGATAATATCGCAATCAGTTGCCGATCCTTCGGCCTTCAGCTTTGCCGCCAGATTACCCGTTGTCATGTAATTGATTAAAACAGAGTACTGTGGAAACTGCTCATTGAGCCGTTCCTGAAGGTACTCAATACGAAAATCCTCTGAGGAAGTAAAAATCAATACCTCGTTGGATTCCTTCTCGCTGCACGAGACCGCAGTTCCCAATACAACCAGAACTGCGGCAAACCATAAAAACTTTTTCATTTTAATCCCCCTTTAGCACGACGTTCATTTTTAATAATACTGAAATGTAAAATGAACATTGTCAAGGGAGCCGCTCTGGCTTTACCGTAATTATTGTGATACGATAAGAATGTGAAAGATCCCGCTCCCCTTTATTTGATCGACGCTTATGGCCTGATTTACCGCTCGTATTTTGCCTTTTTAACCCGCCCGCTGCGAAACAACGCCGGAAAGAATGTCTCCGCCTTATTCGGTTTTGCCAGAACCATTGTCAGCCTGTTGAATGACGGAGCGCCGGCAGCTTGTGCTGACGGCAAGTTAAGCGAAACCCCCGATAAACCCCTGCGGCTTGCCGCTGTTTTTGATTCTAAAGGGCCCACTTTCCGGCACAAGATGTATGACGAATACAAGGCGAACAGGCAAAAAACCCCGGAAGACCTGCACGAGCAGGTTCCGCTTGTGCAGGAGTTTCTGGCAGCCCTTGGCGTTCCAAGCCTTGGCGCAGAGGGCTTCGAAGCCGATGATATTATCGCCGCCCTTGCCGAAAAGTGCCGCGAAGAAAGCCGTCAGTGCTATATCATTTCTTCGGATAAAGACCTGCTGCAGCTTGTCGGCGATGGAATCTTTGAACTGCGGCCGTCCAAAAATTCCAAGGCCGTTACGCAAAATGAAGCCGCCGCCGGTCCTGCCTGGGATTTAATCGGCCCAAATGAAGTAAAGGCCGAGTGGGGAGTAAGCCCGGGGAAAGTGCTGGATCTTCTCTCCCTTACCGGCGATGCATCGGATAATATTCCAGGCGTCAAGGGAATCGGCGAAAAGACCGCCGTTAAACTTATGGCGCGTTACGGCTCACTGGATGAAATTTATGCGAACATTGCCGCAATCGAAGGCTCTACCGGAAAGAAACTCGCCGATGGAAAAGAGAGCGCCTATTTTTCCCGCTCTCTTATCCGCCTGGAAACCAAAGCACCCCTGTCAATAAAAAACATTGACGAGCTGTCTGTAGAAAACCTGAACCGCCCTGCCGGCGCAAAAGTGCTTCTGCGCGAAGGTATAAGGCAAAGCGCCAAACAGCTTGATCCGGCTGCGGGGTCTACGCAGAAAGCGCCGGAAACAGCCGGCGGCGAAAGCAATTATGCCGGCAAGCAGCCGGAAGATAACTTCACATCTGCAGACAATTCCCTTCTTGGCGGCGGTGTTTACAAAACAGTGCTCGACCTTGCCGAACTGGAAGCAATTCTAAAAAAGGCAAAAGAGCAAAAACTTATGGCTTTTGATTTTGAAACTGATTCTCTTGATGCATGGAATTCAAAACCCATCGGTGTTTCCCTGGCGCTGAAACCAAAAGAGGCTTTTTATGTGCCTGTTGCTCCCCATGCCGGCGGCTCGCAGTTCATAGAGCCGGAAAAAGTGCGCGGCCTATTTGCCGGCATTTTCGCCGACAGCTCGATGACTGTTGCTGCGCATAACGCCAAGTACGATTACAAGGTAAGCAGGGGCTGGGGTATACAGCGGTGGCAGTGCAGAATATGGGACACAATGGTTGCCGCATGGCTTGCAGATCCGGAGCGCAGCAGTTATGCACTGGACTCCCTTGTTTCGCATACTTTTAATTATACGCCAATAGCGTTTTCGCAAATTGTGCCTAAGGGCAGCACTTTTGACTCAGTTCCGCTGGAAACCGCGACTCGCTACTCGGGCGAAGACGCGGATTTTTGCATCAGATTAAAATATTACCTAGAACCCCTTCTGAAAAAAACGGAAGCCTTTAATCTTTTTGAAACACTGGAAATGCCCCTGCTCCCCATTCTTGCCGAGATGGAAGGCGCCGGCATTAAAATCGAACCGGAGGCGCTGACCGTCTACGGTGGGGAGCTTGCCGGTGAACTGGAAAAAATTCAGGCGGAGACCTGGAAGATTGTCGGCCATGAGTTTAATCTTTCATCTACCAAGCAGCTTCAGGAAGTGCTTTTTACAGAGCGCAAACTTTCTCCGGGCAAAAAAATAAAGACCGGTTATTCAACCGATGTTGCCGTTCTTGAAGAGCTTGCCCGCGAAGATCCGGTTCCCGCACTCATTCTGCGCCACAGGACATTGGCAAAATTAAAATCGACATACGTTGATACCCTGGCCAATATGGCTGACAGCGAAGGGCGGCTGCACACAAACTTTATGCAGACCGGCACCGCCACAGGACGGCTTTCCAGCAAGGAACCCAATCTGCAAAATATCCCAATCCGTGCGGAAGAAGGCCGCCGTATCCGCGAAGCCTTTATTGCCAAACCCGGCTCGCTGTTAATTTCCGCAGATTACAGCCAGATAGAGCTTGTTATACTCGCCCACCTATCGCAAGACGAGAATTTAACCCGCGCTTTTCTGGAAGGCCGTGATGTGCACACGCGCACTGCCACCCTTATATTCGGTATTAACGAAGGTGATGTGCAAAGCGAGCAGCGCCGCATGGCAAAAACGATTAACTTTGGTGTAATGTACGGAATGAGCGCCTTCCGCCTTGCCAATGAACTGAATATCAGCCGGGGAGACGCAGCGAATTTTATCAGCGCGTATTTTAACACCTATGCCGGCGTGCGGCGTTTTATCGAGGAATTGATAAAAAAGACCGAACAGACCGGTTATGTCAGCACAATACTCGGCCGCCGCCGTTATATACCTACAATCAATTCACGTAACAAAACCGAAAAATCCGCAGCCGAGCGCATTGCAGTTAACACCCCCATCCAGGGCTCGGCGGCGGATATTGTGAAAACTGCCATGCTTAGACTGGACAAGCAGCTCACCACGAAAAAAAGCCCTGCTCGGTTGCTGCTGCAGGTACACGACGAGCTAATTCTTGAATGCCCCGAAGAAGTCGCCGTCGAAACATCCGCTATTGTCAAGACGGAGATGGAACAGGCAGTCACCCTGCGTATCCCCCTGAACGTGAGCGTAGAAACCGGCAAGAGGTGGGGGGATTTTCACTGAGGCTTTTCCACGGCTATGGTAACGGCAGAAATACGTACCTAAAGCAGGCAACAGGGGTCCTGTCAGAGGCAAGAGCACCATGCAGGCATGGCACTCTTGCCTCTGCCACCCCATGTTACCATTTTCGGGTACGCATTTCTGCAATTGTCAAAGTAGTTGAACGCTGGCGGGGTCTTAACCCGAATTAAATCCAATCCGTTTAGCGGGCTTTGGCGGCTGTGCAATTAAATTATTCAGAGCGATGAGAATATCGTTTACACGCTTGTCGTTTTTTTCAATGTACAGCAGAAGCAATTTACGGAGCTCGGCGATTTGAACATTGGTATCTGGCTTAGAAAAGACATAGTGTCTCAATTGAACAAAGGAACGCATAATGCTGATATTAACATCTATTGCTTTTTGGCTATTTAAAACTGCCGCCAGCATTGCAACTCCTTGCTCTGTAAAAGCATAAGGCATAAAGCGTCTACCACCGTGCTGTTTACTTGATATTCCAATTTGGAATATCAAGTTTTTCCATTCTTCTTTGGTTACTTGAAACATAAAATCATTGGGAAATCGACCAATATTTCGTTTTACTGCTTTATTTAAATTGAAAGTTTCTACTTCATACAATGCAGCAAGATCACTGTCTAGCATTACCTTGTACCCGCGAATTTCGTATATGACTTTTTAGATTTTTTCCAATTTGCTCTTCATGACAATTAAGTATAGCATAGTATATAAAAAAAGTTAAGATAGAAAAATTATTTTTTCTACTTTTCTATACCCATCTTTTCGCACAACATAATCATAAGCAGCATACGTTTCATTTGAAGTACACCATGACACCTATGACAAAAGAACAAATAACAAGTAGCAAAGAGCAAAGTAAGATTTGTAGTCCCCTCTTTGATAAATTTTAGCCATTCTTCATCCAGCATGGCCTGATGCCCTCGGACTTCAAAAATCAGTGATTTTAATCTTTTTAATTTGATAATTTGTTGATTATATCCCTTGCGGTATTATCATTTATTTTGGGGTGTCTTGGTACTTGAGTTAATCTGTGTGTGCGAGGATTTTCGTAGATATCATGTTTTCTGCCATGGCGTACGAAAACAGCACCCAATTCATTAATTTTTTGTAGTAAATGTTCTCTTTTCATGCAGGAATACGGAGCTTACCGGTTTTTCGGATTTTGGCAAGATGTTGTTTTTCTTCCTGCCTAATTTCGTAAACTTCGATAAGCGCCTCCTCAAGTTCCGCTAATGAAAGCCCTTGAGTGGAATCTTCGGGATAATCGTTTAAAAAGCCTACAAAATATTCATCATCTTGCCAGTAAGTATATTCTAACTCCATATTCTACTCCTAACGGTGACCGTTACCGCATACCTTTCAAATATATCAGTTTTGCAAAGAATCAACAAGCTCGGAACAAACAAAAGAGCAAAGAAAAGCTAGCATACGCTACCCCTTACAGTAAATGTAGATGTGCCGTTTGCTGTATTACTGTCTATATATCAAGTTCTATATTTCGGAATTCTTTCCCCTGCGTTAAAACCTATTTTTTTGGTTTTTGGGGGCTGTTCTATTAAGTTGTTAAGGGCCCGGATAATTTGGCTGATAGCCTTGTCATGCTCAGTGAATTTTTTATCTGTATTTTCAATATGGAGCATTAGCAGCTTACGGAGTTCGGCAATCTGTGCATTGGCATCTGTTCTTGAAAGGGTATAATGGCGCATTTCTATAAATGCATTGACAACAGTTATATTAATTTGTGTGGCGATCTTGCTATTCAAAACAGAAGATAACATGACAACGCCATGCTCGGTAAAGACAAAAGGCAAATACCTACGACCGCCACGTCCACTCTTTGAGGTCACAATTTGTGACCTCAAAGATATATACTCTTCTTCCGTCAGTTGGAACATAAATTCCGGCGGGAAACGACTAGCATTGCGTTTTACAGCCTGGTTCAATACTTTAGTTTCTACTCTTTAACTGACGATTGATTTTCCCTATTTTTCGTGCTATATTTTTCAAATGACAATTACACAAACCGTAGAAATACCTGCTGACCGGCGATTGCTCATTGAAGTTCCTCGTGAAATACCGACAGGAAAAGTAATACTCATATTTAGATCGGCAGCCGAAGACGAAGGTACCGTATACACCACTTTATCGAAGGAAAACGCTGTTTCAATGACTGCTGAAGTCATAGATAAATATCGCCCAGCCCTTGAAGAACTTGCAAAGTGACTCCAATTGTTCGCCCCACTATTGAGACGGTTATTACTATTCATTCGGAATTGATACGCACAATTGGCGGCAGCTCTGGAATCAGAGATGAAAACCTGCTTGATATGTCAGTAAACGCACCATTTCAGACTTTTGACGGTGTTGACTTGTATCCAACGCTGATTGATAAAGCGGCTCACTTGACTTATTCTCTCATTAAGAATCATCCATTTCTTGATGGGAACAAACGCATTGGTGTAACAGTTATGATTATTTTTCTGAAAGCAAATGGCATAGAGATTACTTGTACAAATAAAGAATTGGCAGCGCTTGGACTGGGGCTTGCAAACAGCTCAATTGCCAAAGCTGAGTTGGTAGAGTGGATTATTTCACATAGTTAAATCCTCTTTATTTATAACACGAAAAAAGGCGCCCCCCGACAGCCTGAACCAAGCGGTCGGTCAGGCGCCCTTTCTTGTCTTTTTCTTCTAACTTTTATTTTTCTTGTCGTCCCTTTCCCTACTTCGCCACCAGTACCCCGCTTGCATTTATCTCATGCGTGGGGGCGATTGCCTGTATTATAGGACTGTCACTCCTAGAAAATTACTCCCAGCCGCTATTGGACGGGTCGTTTAAGATTACCCCCGGATCTGCGGTAGTATTGCGATCACGCCATCCGCCGGGATCAGAATTGAAATAAACACGGGCAGCATAGCCGTATTTGTTGGTAGTAGCGATGAGGACATTGCTGTCCGCCCCCGCACCGTCACCGTAAATGGTGCCGCCGATTTTTGAAAAGGTGGTTGTTGCACTTCCATAATAATATACGCCACCTCCTGTGGCTGTGGTGGTGCCAGTTGCCGAGTTAGCGCGTATGGTACCGCCTTCCATGTTGAAGGATCCTTCATACATGAATACGCCGCCGCCATTACCATTGCCGTAAGGATTGGTTACATGGTTGTCGGATATTTCCGCTGTCCCACGCATGTTAAAAGTTCCACCATTATTTACACATACGCCGCCACCCGAGGCCGAAGCGTTAGTTACATAGTTAGCGTGTATGATTCCTCCTTCCATGTCAAAGACTGCGGATACGCCGTCTACTCTTACTGCCCCGCCGTTTACTACCGAAGTATTACCGGTTAGTGTGGAGCCGTTCTTCATGACAAGCTTGCCGCCTGCAGTAATGGAAATGAGTTGATACGCATGAGAAGTCCCCAGTCCTTGAATGGTGATATTGCTGCCAAGGGTGAGGCTGGCGCCGCTATTTACCGTGAAAAGAACGTAGCCGGTGGCGGAAGCACTGATTGTCCGTACGCTGCCCAAACCAATCAAGGTCAGATTTCCGGAATTCAATGTCTGAGCGCCGATGGTGATTGTTACTGCACTATCCAAGAGCAGGGTGTACTCGGCAGGGTTTGCATTGGCATAGGTAACGGCGGCAGCTAGATCGTTGGCGGCGACGGCTTCGGGGGTACTTGATGAATTAAGGCTTTCCGGCGCACCCAAGTAAAGGCCTGCGCTAAAGCCTGCCCAGGGATCGCTGGAGTCATACGCCGCCGCCTCGATTTTAAGCGGGGCGCTGATATTGCCGGCAGCATCTTCAACAACCACATAAATATCCCTTGCCCCTGCGGTAAGGGTTACCGCTTTACCGGAATTAGCTCCGAGAGTTGCGGCGCCGAGCGAGGTTCCCGCCCGCACTGTAGCGCTTGCGGGCGCTGTCGCTCCGCTTGTCAGTTCGACATAGTATGCAGTTCCTACTTCATCAGTGGTAAAACTGATAGTCGCCGCCGTGTCGCTTGTGCGGCTGACGCTGCCATCTGAGAGCACCGGCGCTGTGGTGTCGGGTGCAATGTACGCCACCGCCTCGATTTTAAGTGGGGCGCTGATATTGCCGGCAGCATCTTCAACAACCACATAAATATCCCTTGCCCCTGCGGTAAGGGTTACCCCCTTACTGTTCGCACCAACCGCCGCAGCACCGAGCGAGGTTCCCGCCCGCACTGCAGCGCCTGTGGGAGCGCTCGCTCCGTTTGCCAGCTGCACGTAATACGCCGTGCCCGCTTCATCTGTGCTAAAGGTAATCGTC
>Ga0099364_10001476_pt1 | contig 38683 bp, 33 predicted proteins | sample TergutTh196P3_FD_73070 | JGI IMG/M metagenome (GOLD analysis project Ga0099364, IMG submission 73070) | Microcerotermes parvus P3 segment gut microbial communities from Pointe-Noire, Republic of the Congo - Th196 P3 | ecosystem: Host-associated > Arthropoda: Insects > Digestive system > Gut ... | reverse complement strand
CTCAAAATCGACACAGGATTAGCGAGGATATTTTTTTGCCTCACAAGGCGGAGGACGCAGGCGGGCTAGCGCCCGGCAATGTGAAAAAACATGAACGCCAGCCTGTCAGGCTGTGTGAACTGTATGTGAACTTGCGTCCACATTCGTTCACATCATGTGCAGTTCACACCATCGCGAAGCGATGTGACAACGCAGTGAGGCGGAAAATAGACCGCTAAGACGTGGCAATTTTGGGGTGGTTCGACTATAGTACAAAAGCCAAAAAAAGCACCAAAAAACTGCCGCAGGTATCCCCGCGGCAGTTTTCTTAGGTTTTAAGCCGGATTAATCGTAAAGAAGCTGTGCGATGTCAGGTTGATCCATATTGGCGTGGTTGTAGAATTTGGCGCCTGTATCGACGAGTTCGTCAACAGGCTCGCCGTTGATGGCCTTGAACGCAAGCTCAACCGCCAAAAAGCCGATCATATAGGGGTCTTGTGTAATAGCGCCGTAGAAATACTGGTTTTTAACCGCATTTTTCTGCACGCTGCCCGCGTCAAAGCCGATAACGATGAGGTCGCTGTACCTGCCGTTTTCACGGTCAAGGTCGGTGCCGTCGTTTGTGGCGGCAAGCACGCCGCCAACGGCGCCTTCATTGGAGCAAAATACGCCGACGAGGTTGCTGGTGTTTTGCAGCATGGTCTGCGCGGCTGCCTGAAGGTCGGCGCTGTTGGGGCTCGGAGGCACGGAAACCAAAATGGTTACGACAGCGTCGCCGGAAGCGGGCTTGTTGAATACGTCGTGGCCTGTGACTTCAACGCCGCCGGCGTGTACGCCTTCCGCAAGCTCTATAAATTTGTCAACGAAGCCGCGTGTACGCCCTACGATGGAATCGGATGTCGCGTCCTGGGAAAGAACGCCGATGATTACAGGAGCGTCGGCGGTCGCGCCGCTGATTTTTGCGGCAATCCCGGCTTCCTTGAACATTTCCTCAGCGCCGAGCGCGCCCGCCTCTTCGTTGTTTGTCTTAGCCGTGGATACGATGGAGCCTGCCGGGGCGTCCGGAACGCCGGAGTCAAAGCCGACGACGGGAATGCCCGAGGACATGGCCTGATGAAGCTGGCTGTCAAGGGATTGGGTGTCGAGGGCCGCAAGGCAAAGGGCGGCGGGGTTCTTTGCGAGGGCCGCGTTTACCATGTCAACCTGAACGCCGATGTCGGATTCGGAAGGCGGGCCTTCAAATGTGATTTCCACATTGTGCTTTTCGGCCGCGTCCTGCGAGCCTTTGTAAACGGTCTGCCAGAACTGGTGCTGGAAGCCTTTGGAGATAACCGCGATATACGGTTTGCTTCCGCCTTCCGCCGGGGCTTCCGGAGCGGGAGCCGGCTCAGCCGGGGCTGCGGGTGTTGGTTCCGCCGGCGCCGCAGGAGCGGGAGCGGAGCCGCCGCATCCTGCAAACGGGACAAGCACGAGCATAAGGATAAGCGCGATTGTTATAAATTTTTTCATTCGTAAATTTCCTCCTGTTTTGTTTGGTTGTTCGTGGATACTACAATTTCTTTACCTGGCTTGCTTTTTTGTTTCTATAAATATCAAGCATAACTGCCGCGATTACGACAATGCCTGTAAAGAACGTCTGGTAGTGGCCCTGAAGCCCCATGGACATCAGCCCCTGCCTCAAAACGGCCATGATATAAACGCCGATGATTGTGCCTGTGAGGGAGCCCACGCCGCCCGCAAGGCTGGTGCCCCCGATGACGACGGCCGCAATGCCGAGGATTTCCATTCCGGCGCCTGTCGCCGGGACAATCGAGGTGTATGCCGCGGCGTACATCACGCCGGCTATACCCGCAAACGCGCCGACAACCACATAGACAAGGATTTTCCATTTATCCACGTCGACGCCCGAAAGCCGCGTGGCTTCCTCGTTGGAGCCCATTGCGTACACGTAGCGTCCAAACCGGGTCCTGTTGAGCAGGATATATGCCAGCGCGAAGAACAGCGCGAGCCAGACAATTCCCATCGGGAACCCGTTGCTTGCCTTATAAAGCACAAGCTTGAATATGCCGTCCTCGCTTCCCACAGTCGGGTAGCGCATCGTCATGACCCTTGACACAATCGCGCCAAAGCCCGACGCCACCATTTGGATGCCGAGCGTCGCGACAAAGGGCACAATCTTGCATTTCGCAATCAATATGCCGTTGAGGAAGCCGAAGACGGTTCCCGTCAGAACGCAGACGAAAAGCGCGGCCCAGATATTCAGCCCCCATACGTTGTACGCCACGCCGCCAATCAAGGCGGAGGCCATCATGACGGCGCCGATTGAAAGGTCGATGCCGCCCGTGATGATTGCGAACGTAACGCCGATGGCGAGAAACCCGATGAAGTAGGACGCGTCAAAGATATTGATAAGTACCGTGGTCGAAAAGAAATTATTCCCCGCAAAGCAGAAGAATATGTAGATTACCACCAACGCGGCGGGAGCCAATAATTGTTGTAAATTCAGTTTTCTTTCCATTTTACCGCACCTCCCGGGTGGTTGCGTATTTCATAATCGTCTGCTGGTTCGCTTCCTCTATATTAAGCCGCCCTGTCAGGACGCCCTCGCACATCACCATTATGCGGTCGCTCATGCGCAGCAGCTCCGGCAGCTCCGACGAGATCATGATGATGGATTTGCCCATTTTAGCAAGCTCGTTCATGAGCTTGTAAATTTCGCTTTTCGCGCCGACGTCAATCCCGCGCGTGGGCTCGTCGAAAATCATGATGTCGCAGTCGTGCGCGAGCCATTTCGCGATAACGACCTTCTGCTGGTTTCCGCCCGACAAAAACTTTACAAGCTGGCTGATTGACGGCGTCTTGATGTCGAGCTTGCCAATGTATTCATTCGTGACGTCCGCTTCCTTTTTGAAGTTTAACATACCGCCTGAAAGGAATTTTTCAAGGCATGACAGCGTTACGTTCGTCGCGACCGGCAGCCCCGTTGCAAGCCCGTAACGCTTGCGGTCCTCCGAAAGGTAGGCGATTCCGTGATTGACGGCATCCTGCGGGGATTTTATCTGAACCTTCCTGCCGTTGATTTCAACCTCGCCGCTTTCCATGGGGTCGGCGCCGAAAATCAAGCGCGCCGTTTCGGTGCGTCCCGCGCCCATCAGCCCCGCAAAGCCGAGGATTTCGCCTTTTTTAAGCTCGAAGCTTACGTTTTTCACGTCTTTCGAGACAAGGCCGGTTGCCTTCAGAACCGTTGGTGCGTCATCGGGGACATTGCTGTGCGTTTTTGGCTCCTCATAGATTGTGCGCCCGACCATCATGTGGATGATTTCATCCATATCCGTTTCCGCCATCAGCCTGGTGCCGACGTATTCGCCGTCGCGCATGACCGTGACCCTGTCGGAAATCCGGAACAATTCCTCCATACGGTGCGAGATGTATACGATACCTACCCCGCGCTTCTGCAAGTCACGGATGATATTGAAAAGCTCGTCGATTTCCGTTTCCGTAAGCGCGGCGGTTGGTTCGTCCATGACAAGAATCTTCGAGTGAAACGTGAGCGCCTTTGCGATTTCAACCATCTGCTGTTTCGCGACCGTTAAATCCGAAACCTTTGTCCGCGGGTCGAGCTTTAAGTGCATAGACTCGAATATCTTCGCGGCGCCCTCATTGATTTCCCTGTCGGTGATAAAGAATTTTTTCGCGTTTTCCGATTCGCGTCCAATGTACATGTTTTGCGCGACCGTCAAATGGGGCATCAGGTTTAGCTCCTGATGGATGATGCAAATACCCATATCCTGCGCCTGCTTCGGGCCGTGAATCTCAATCTCTTTCCCCTCAAACAGGATTCTCCCGCTGTCCTTTGTATAAACGCCGGTCAAAATCTTCATCATGGTGGATTTTCCCGCGCCGTTTTCGCCAATCAAGGCGTGAACCTCGCCGGAATTCAGGTCGAACCTGCAGTCGCTCAGCGCTTTTACACCGGGAAAGGACTTCTCAATGCCGCTCATCACAAGCAATTTCTCACCCAAAGCCTCGTCACGCCCCTTACATAATCTTTACATTAAATCAAGCTTAGTCTAACAAATATAATTTTATTATAACAGTGAAAATTTTACTTAAAATATTGAAAATCTTACACGGCGGGCATTTGATTTTATTTTGTGATACAATTATAATAGTTCTGTAATCTTTTGGTAAAGGGGGCGTAATCATTTTGGATAACGCCGAAAAGCTCCGTATTTTTTATGAAAATGAAGGCGAGGAGGAACTGCGCTTTTCAAGCGGCGGGGTTCATACTCTTGAATATGAGGCGGCGGTCAAGTATCTTGACAGGTATTTGCGGCTGGGCTCCGCAGTACTCGACAGCTGCGCGGGAAGCGGCGCATACGCGTTTTATCTGGCGGGAAAGGGACACAGCGTAACCGCCGGGGATATTGTACCGTACAACGTAGAAATCATGCAAAAAAAACAGGGCGATAACCCTGTTTTAAAGGAAATATACTGCGGAGACGCGCTGGATCTCGGCAGGTTCCCCGACAAAAGCTTCGACGCCGTGCTTTTAATGGGCGCGTTATACCACCTCGGGGATTACGGCGACAGAAAACGCGCCGTGGATGAAAGCAGGCGCGTTTTAAAGGAAGGCGGCATCCTTGCGTGCACTTATATGAACCGGCATGCCGTTATCATGAACAACGCGTCCGGCGGCCTTGACAACATCGACGAGATTCTAACGTTTTTAAACGATGGCAAGGAAGGGATTTTTTACGCCTCAACGCCCGGTGAGATGAACCGCCTGATTCAGGAATGCGGTTTAAACCGGTTGTGCCATGTGGCGCTTGACGGAATCGCGTGCCTCATGTATCAAACTGCGAAATTGCTTGACGAAACGGGCTTTGAGCGCTGGAAGCAGTACCATTTTGCGTCCTGTGAAGACCAGAGCCTTCTCGGCGCAAGCTATCATAATATGATAATCTGCTCCAAGAAGCTGCTCCCATAGTTCGAAACACCGTTTCGGCAGCAATTTTTTCGCCGTGCCGCGTTAATTTTTCTTGCAATACACAAAGTATTACTGCGAAAAATTGTCTTGCCCGGCAAATAAATTCCCCGCCACTCCGGCATTTCTCATCTATGGGAACAGCTTCTAACCCCTGAACGGGAAAAGCAGCTTTTGGTTTTCAGGGCTGAACATATTATCACGCGTTACAACCTCGAAGCCGGTATTGAAAAACGCCGGGATATCGGGGTTGTTTTTGTTCTTAAGCAAATCTGTTGCGATTTGAACGCTTTTATACCCCATGTTAAAGGGCCGCTGTGAAATGGTCACGTCAATGATCCCCTGCTCGAGATACGTAATCTGCCGGCTTGAATTATCGCATGTGACGACGATGATTTCATCCCGCAAGCCAAGCTCGTCAATTGCCATTGCAACGCCGTGGGCGGAAACTTCGTTCGTCGCGACGATTCCCGTCAAATCCGGGTTTTGCTCTATAATCCGGATTGTCTGCCGCTTTGCTTCTTCCGTGTTGTTGTCGCAATAGACCGGCTCCAGTGCGGTCCATCCGCGGGAATCCAGCGCCTGAATCACGCCCGATACCCTTTCAATCGCGGTAGCCGTACCCCTGATATGCCCTACGATTCCGATTTTTCCGCCCGGATTGGCGCGTTTTATCATTTCCCCGCCCATCTGCTTACCCAGCAGGATGTTATCGGTTGCGACAAAGCATCGCGAGTGCCCGCCCGCGACGTCGCTGTCCATCGTCATCAGCAAAATACCGGCGTCAATCACTTTTTTCGCATATGGCTCAAGCAAAACATAATCGGCTGCTGTCAGGACAATTACGTCGGGGGTCATGCGAATCGCTTTCTCAACGGCCTGAATGTTGCCGGCTACGTCGGATTCCTCAAGTGCGCCGAGAATTTCGTAATCCACCTGAAACTCGTCGGACGCGGCCTTAATCCCGTCCGTTATGCTGTTCCAGAATTCGATTTGGCCGATTTTTGTCGTCTTGTAAACAAATATGATTTTGACGCGCTCACCTTCATGCTCCTGTGTTGTCATTGAGTAATGCCCGAAAACGACGGCAATCACCACGAGCAATACCGCGAGAGCCGTGAATTTGACTGCTTTCACCGCGCGTCCCCCCATCCTTTCGCGGGCAAGGTGATGGTGGCGACCGTGCCTTCGCCCTGCACGCTACTATATGTAAGCCCGTATTTTTCGCCAAAGGCAAGCTTAATCCGCTCGCTTACGTTTCTTACGCCGATGCCGCTTCCCTTTGAATCGGGGGAAGCTTTCAGGATTCCCGCAAGCTGAGCGGCGGTCATACCGAAGCCGTTGTCCGAAATTTGTATGACAAGGATTTCCCCTTGCATGCTTGCGGAAACCATAATCTTGCCGCCTTTTTCCCTGTCACGTATTCCGTGGTATATCGCGTTTTCCACAAGCGGCTGGAGGATGAGCTTCGGGGCTTCGCATTCGTCCAGCTCCGGCGGTATGTCGATTTTATAGTTCAGCTTCTCTTTATACCGCATTTTCTGTATCGTAAGATAGCTCTGGATATTGGCGATTTCAATCGGCAGCGGCACGGTATCGCGGTCCTCGCTGATGCTGGAGCGGAACAGCCTTGCAAGCGCGGCGGTCATTTCAACGACTTCTTCGTTGTTGCCGTTTTCAGCCATCCATATGATGGAATCGAGCGTGTTGTATAAAAAATGCGGGTTAATCTGTGCCTGAAGCGCCTTCAGCTCGCTTTGCCTGCGCTGCTCCTGTACGTGCTCCCGTTCACTTACCAGCTCGGATATTCGCGCAATCATCAGGTTAAATGATTCTCCAAGCCGCCCGATTTCATTGGAGGCCATAATGTCGCTGCGGACGTCCAGCCTGCCGCGCCGCACCTGCTCCATCACGCCTTCAAGACGCTTCACAGGCTCTGTTATCGCGGAGGAGATGGCGCTTGAAAATAAAATCGTCAGCAGCAGGAAAATGACCCCGATTGTAATGTAAAACCCGATGATGTTCGAGCGTCCGCTTAATATCTCGTCCTGATACGCGACACCTACGACAGTCCAGCCCGTAAATTCAGAGTGGTTCGATATGTAAAGCCTTTTTCCTTCGCTCGCATCGATTGTGCTGATAATACTCCTGCCGACAAACGGTTCGATGTTTTCCGTCTTTAGCTGCGCGTATATTTCCTGCTGCTGCGGATGGAAAATAATATTGCCGTCCCTGTCCACAACAAAGATATAGCCGCGGTTGCCCATGTCGATGCTTTTGCATAAATCATTGATTAAGCTATAATTCAAATCGACAAGCAATACGCCGTGCGGCTGCCCTCGAAAATCTAAAATGGCTTTGCTGAGCGAAACCACCCACCTGTATTCGTCTAATACGATGTTTTGCACATGCGACGACGAAATGGCCGCGGCGCCGTGGTTTCTTATCGCTTCCGTGTACCATGCGCTTTGCTCGTGCTTGGCGTATGTATTGAGCTGCTTGTACCGGCTGCCGAAAATCACGCGGCTGCTATCGGAGAAAGATGTGGAAAAAACGGCAATATTCCGGATATCCTTTCTCGCGTTTGAAACGGTCGCTATCTGTGTGCGGATATTCCCCTCAAGGTTCAGGCGCGACTGCTCGTCCATCTCAGCTGATTCGCTCAGCCACAGGTTCACGTTGTAGTCGCGGCTCACGACATCGGCGACGTCCTCCATATACCCCACATACCGGTTGATGTCATTATTAAGCTGTGAAATTAACTGAGAGATGTAATCGGTCGAGGTTTGCTGCAATTCCGTGGTTGTAAAGCGATAGGACATTACAATCGCAATGGAGACGATGCTGATTGTAAGCAACGAGAAAAACAGTACCATCGTCATTTGGATGCTGTAAAACTTTTTACCCTTCAGGCGGAACACCTCCGCCCTTTTTGAATTCCCGGCGGTAATCGGACGGCTTCATGCCCGTAAATTTTTTAAAGGTCGAGCTGAAATACCCGGGGTCGTCATACCCCACGCTGTCGGCAATCTCATAATTTTTCATATCGGTATAAACCAGCAGCTCCTGCGCTTTTTGCATACGCAGGCGCGTGATGAAATCAACAAACGTAACGCCGGTATGATTTTTAAAAATACTGCTGAAATAGCTTGTACTGACAGCTAAATGAGATGTAATTTTTTGAAGCGAAAGCCCCGGGTCGCCGTAATTTTGCTTAATAAATTCCACCGCCTGCGCGGCCTGCCGCCCGGCTTCGATGCCCCTGCCGAAAACGGACTCCGGTGCCGCTGCGGGCTGTGGCTCCCCTGTTAAGGCATTAAGCTTTAAACGCATCAGCTCCGCCGCTTCGTCATCGCGGCGGCGGCTGTCAAGCTCGTCTCGAAGCTTGTCCAGCAGCTCTCTGAGCTGTTTTGCGGTGATTGGCTTTAGGATATACTCGTGAACCTTGTACCGTATCGCGGTCTGCGCGTAGGAAAAATCGCCGAAGCCCGTTAAGATGACGACAATGGTGCGCGGTACCTGCTCGTTTATGAAGCGCGCCAAAACAAGGCCGTCCATAACCGGCATATTCACGTCGGTTATCACAACGTCAACGGGGGTTTCAAGCAGCGCGTCCGCCGCGAGCTTTCCGTTTTCAAACGCGCCGGCAAGCGTAAAGCCATGTTCTTCCCAGTCTATTTTTTTTACGATACCGTCGCGGACGGTGCTTTCGTCCTCAACAAGCATAATCGAGTACATAAGGGCGCCCTTTCAAATCAAAGGTGATGGTTCTATTTTACCACTTCACACCCTGTCGGGTCAATGAAAAACAGGGCGGAAAGAATCCGCCCTGCAAAAACTAAAACCCATTTTCCGCAATTACCTTGCCGTACCAATGCCCACTTTTCTTGATAATGCGTTTCCGCGTCTTGTAATCGACATAAACCATGCCGAACCGCTTGGAAAATCCGTATGCCCATTCAAAATTATCAAGCAGGGACCACTGGTAGTACCCTTTGAGATTTACGCCATCCTTCATTGCGCGGTGTACCGCCGATATGTACCGCGTTAAATAATCGAGGCGGTTACAGTCTTCGACCTCCCCGCGGACGTTGACAATATCGCGTGTGGCGCAGCCGTTTTCGGTGATATAAATCGGAATGTCGCCGTAATCCTTTTTCAGGCGCATCAGAAGGTCGTACAAGCCGTCCGGATTAATTCCCCATCCCATATCGGTGCGGTTCTCGCCGATCATATCTCTTTTTACGCCGAGCGGCCATTCGCCGGGGCACATCGTGTTCGAATCGCTGAAATAATGGTTAAGCCCCAAAAAGTCAAGCTTCTCCGAAATGACGGAAAAATCGGATGCGCCTATTTCCGGAAGCACGACCTTGCCGCGGTAAAGCTCCCATGCGGTTTCAGGATATTTCCCCTTGAAAATCGGGTCGGCAAACCAGGCGTTGAACGCCGCGTGTGAAATTTCGGCAGCACGGCGGTCGTCGTTGCAATCATCAAGCGGATAATAGTAATCCATGTTCAGGGTAATGCCGATTTCGCCTTTCGTGCCCATCTCGCGGAACGCCTTTACAGCCTTGCCATGGGCAAGCAGCAAATGGTGCGACGCCGATAGCGCCATGGAAAAATCCTGTATCCCCGGCGCGTGCATACCCATCCAATACCCCAGGAATGATGAACAAAACGGCTCGTTCAGCGTAATCCACCAATCGACAAGCCCGTCAAGCTGCTCGAAAAGATACCTTGTGTACGCTTCAAAATCATCCGCGATCTGCCGGTTTGCCCAGCCGCCCTTGTCTTGAAGCTTTTGCGGCAAATCCCAATGGTACAGCGTCACCGTCGTTTTGATGCCGTTTTCACGCAGCTCGGAAAGCAGCCGCTTGTAAAAATCGATTCCCGCCGCATTGGGCCGGCCTGTCCCGCCGGGGAAAATACGGGGCCAAGCGATGGAAAACCGGTAGGCCTTAAGGCCAATCTCCTTCATAATGGCGATATCTTCTTTATAAAGATGGTAGTGGTCGCAGCCGATATCGCCGTTTGTGCCGTCTGAAATCCTGCCGGGCGTATGCGCGAACCTGTCCCAGATAGACTCGCCCTTACCGTCCTCGAAAGCCGCGCCCTCTATCTGATAAGAAGCGGTTGAGGCCCCCCATAAAAAATCTTGCGGAAATACTATTTTTTCCATAAAATCAGACACCTCTTCGTTGTTTATTTGTTTTCCATGATAATGACATTTGCCGTAAATGTCAATCATCCGTTCTTTCGTTAGCAGGAATCAAAAGAAATTGTTAAATATATATAAAAATTAAACTAATAATTTGTAAAAAAAACATGTTGCAAACTGCAAAAACCCTGTGTTATGATAGATATGCTAATGGAAACCGGTTTCCATAAACAGAAATATGTACAGTATTTTAGTGTTAAGGGAATCGGTTGAAATCATCATGCCAACATATTAAAGGAGGATTTTCACTTGAAACGTATGCTTCGTATCATCGCACCGATTTTAGCTCTTGTCCTGTGCCTCGTGCCGTTTGCCGCTTGCGGCGGCGGTGGCACCGCTCCTGCGCCCGATGGCGGAACCGCTCCTGCGGCAGACGGTAGCACCCCGGTTCCGGCCGAATCGTCCGACGGCGCGGCTGCTGCCGGCGGTACGCTCAATATCTGGAGCTTCACGGATGAAGTTCCGAGAATGATTGAGAGGTACAAAGCGGATAACCCCGATTTCAATTACGACTTTAACTTTACCATCATCAACACGGAAGACGGCGCGTATCAGCCCGCTCTTGACCAGGCGCTTGCCGGCGGCGGCTCCGACGCCCCCGATTTCTTCTGTGCGGAATCCGCGTTCGTTATTAAGTACACCCAGGGCGACGCCTCGCAATTCGCAGCGCCTTACACAGATCTCGGCATTGACGTGGCAGCCGGAATCAGCGCTGCCCAAATCGCTACTTATGCTCATGAAATCGGCACAAGGGGCGACGGCGCGATAGTCGGCCTGCCTTATCAGGCAACAGGCGGCGCGTACATTTATCGCCGCTCCATCGCGCAGGACGTTTGGGGCACCGACGACCCCGCGGCTGTCAAAAACCACATCGGCCCCGGCTGGGATAAATTCATGGAAGCAGCCGCCGAGCTGGGCGCAAAGGGCTATGCCGCGGTTTCCGGCGACGGCGACCTTTGGCAGGTAATCAGGAGCAACGCTCAACAGGGCTGGATTGTTAACGACAAGCTTAACATCGACCCGGGCTACGAGATTTTCCTGGATATTTCAAAAACGTTTTTAGAAAACGGCTGGCACAATGACACGCGCGACTGGCAAGACCCGTGGTTTGCCGACATGTCCGGCTCCGGCCCGAAGCCGGTACTCGGATTCTTCGGCCCCGCATGGCTCATTAACTACGTTATGTCCGGCAATGTCGGCGACACCTTCGGCGACTGGGCCGTTTGCGAACCCCCCACCGGCTTCTCCTGGGGCGGCACATGGCTGATTGCCAACAAGGATTCCGCGCATAAAGAGGCAGTCGGCAGATTCTTCGAGTGGGTCACCCTTGACACCTCCGACGACGGCCTGCAGTACAAATGGGCGAACGGTACGCTTGAAGGCCCCGGCGGAACCAAGGACACCGTTGCTTCCGCTGTAGTTATGGGCAGATCCGACGGCACGGTTGAGTTGCTTGGCGGACAGAACATGTTTGACGTCTTTGCCCCTGCCGGCGCGAGTGCATCCGGCTCGACCTGGACGCAGTATGACGAAACCATCAACATCGCCTGGCGCGATCAGGTGCGCATGTACTCCTCCGGTCAAAAAGACAAGGAAGCCGCGCTTAACGATTTCAAAACACGTGTCAACGACGAGCTTGGTATCGCAATAGACTAACCAATTAACATTTACATGGGCACATTGGGGCGGCGGATTCTTTCAGCCGCCCCATTACTATAACTGGTACTATAGAGGTGATGATTATGCGGCGAAAGGTCGACAACTACGCAAAATACGGCTACATATTTTCAATCCCGTTTGTGGTTGCTTTTCTTTTGTTCTCGCTATACCCCCTGATTTACACCACCGTAATCGGCTTTACCGATTTACAGGGGCTTGGCAAAACCGATTTCGCTATTTTAGAAAACCCGTTTGAAAACTTCAAGATTGTTTTAAGCGCGCCGACCTTCCAATTGGCAGTGAAAAATACATTTTTGATTTGGATTATCAACTTTATCCCGCAAATCCTGCTTGCCCTGGTGCTTACGGCGTGGCTCACCAGCCGCCGCCATAAAATCAAGGGACAGGGCGCGTTTAAGGTTCTGTTTTATATGCCGAACATCATAACGGCCGCGACGATTGCCATTCTGTTCAACGTGCTGTTTATGCATCCCACCGGGGTGGTCAACTACATCCTTCAAACGCTTGGGATTACAGATGCGTCATTCAACTTCATCAACAACATGCTGGCGTCGCAGTTGATTATCGCGTTTATCCAATTTTGGATGTGGTACGGCTATACCATGCTGATTTTGATATCAGGCGTTTTGGGCATGAATCCCGATATGTTTGAGGCGGCGGATATTGACGGCGCATCGGGGATACAGATATTCTTCTTCATTACATTGCCGAACCTCCGCACAATTTTGCTGTTCACCTTAGTTACCAGCTTGATTGGCGGCCTTAACATGTTCGATATCCCGAGGCTGTTCAACAACGGCGGCCCTGATGGCGCAACAACGACGGCAAGCGTGTTCATCTTCAGGCAGGCGTTCGCTGGAAGCTATATGTACAACCGCGCGGCGGCTGCGAGCATTGTTATGTTCTTAATCATAGCGGTATTGTCGGTCCTGCTTTTCTACTTCATGCGCGACAAGGACGCAATCCAGCTTAAAAAAGAAGAAAAGCTTGAGAAGCAAGCGGCAAGGGGGGCAGCGAAATGAATGAGCATCACGAGCATAAATCAGGAAGCATCTTTAAAATTTGTGCTTATTTCTTTTGTATTATACTGTCCGTGCTGAGCATACTACCGTTTTGGGTCATGTTTATGAACGGAACGCGCAGTACGCCCGAAATTCAGCAACAGGCGTTTTCCCTGCTCCCGTCGGTCAATCTGATGAATAATCTTAATATTTTATTGGTTGGCAAAAGCTTCGACCCGTGGGTAGGGTTTGTCAATTCTCTTACCATTTCGACGTTCGCGACGCTTTGCGCCGTGTATTTCTCATCATTGACCGCATATGCGCTGGTGGCGTACCGCTGGAAGCTGCAAAAAGGGTTTTTCGCCTTTATCATTGCCGTCATGATGATTCCCGCACAGGTCACGACAATCGGTTTTTACCAGTTTATGTGGTCTGTCGGGATGACCAATTCATTTTTACCGCTGATTATACCCGCTGTCGCGTCACCCGCGATTGTATTCTTCATGCGGCAGTACCTTTACGCCACACTGTCCATTGACATTGTAAACTCGGGGCGGATAGACGGCGCCGGTGAGTTCCACATCTTTAACAAGATTATCATACCGATTATGAAGCCCGCTATCGCGACACAGGCAATTTTCGTATTTGTGGCAACCTGGAATAATTTCTTCCTCCCGCTTGTATTGTTGACAGACAGTAAAAAATACACCATGCCGATTATGGTAAGCCTCTTGCGCGGGGATACCTACAGGACGGAATTCGGCACGGTATATCTGGCACTGTCCTTGTCGGTGCTGCCGCTATTTGTTATGTATTTCACGTTATCCCGATATATCATAGCCGGCGTTGCGCTAGGCGGAGTGAAGGAGTAAACCAAGCATGATAAAAAACCCTGTATTGACCGGGTTTAACCCCGATCCGTCCCTTGTGTACGTGGACGGCGTATTCTATATCGCCACCTCTACCTTTGAATATTTTCCCGGGGTGAAAATTTCATCCTCTACAGATTTGGCGAATTGGGAAACGGTAGGCTACCCTCTGGACGAGCCGCGTTTGCTGCACATGGAGGGCAACCCGAAAAGCGCGGGTGTTTGGGCGCCGTGCTTAAGCTACTGTGACGGATTGTTTTATCTTGTATACACCGACATGAAATATTGGACGAACCCGTATAAGGATTCACCGAACTATATCACCACCGCGAAGGACATCAGAGGACCGTGGAGCGACCCGGTTTTCATCAATTGCTCCGGCTTTGACCCTTCCCTGTTCCACGACGATGACGGGCGTAAATATTTCGTTAACATGGAATGGGATTACCGCAAAGGAATCCCGAACCCTCAGAACGAAACCAGCGACGCGGAGCAATTTTCGGGCATTCTCGTGACTGAGCTTGACCCGGTCAGTCTAAAGCCCGTCGCGGAGCCGGTAAAAATCTTCGAGGGTTCCCCCCGCGGAAAGGTCGAGGCACCGCATATATACAAAAAAGACGGGTATTACTACCTGTTTACCGCTGAAGGCGGGACGGAATATGAACATGCGGAAACCGTGGCGCGTTCCAAAAGCATTTACGGTGAATATGAGATGCATCCCAAGACTCACTTGATTTGCACCGGGGACACACCCGATTCCCCGCTTCGGAAAACAGGGCACGGCGCCGTCGCGCAATCCAAAGATGGCAGGTGGTGGTTCGCGTTTCTTTGTGGGCGCCCCATGGACGAATCCATGCGCTGTCCGCTCGGGCGCGAAACCGCAATCAACGAATTAATCTGGGAAGACGGCTGGCCGTACCTGAAAAACAAAACGATGGTTCCCGACGAATTCTTCGAGGGGTACGGAGAACAGAAGCCGCCCCAGCCTGTCCGCTACGATTTTAAATCCCCGCGGTTTTTGCTGGATTTCCAATCGCTTCGCTCCAAGCCCAAGTTTTCCGTGGAGGAAAACGGTGCGCTCAGAATATGGGGCGGAAACTCGCCATACTGCAACTTCGGGCAAAACATCCTCCTAAGAAGGCAGGCGGAATTCAACTTTACGGCGTCCACGTCCTTAAAGTTGAATGGAAAAAACTTTCAACAAATGGCAGGCCTGATGTACCGCTATGATGAGGCGACCCATTATTTCCTCCGCATTTCCCATGACGCAAAAAATGGAAAAAGCGCAATAGGGCTTCTCTGCGCCGACAAGGAGAAATTCTCCATCCCCTTTGAGACCGAAATCCCGGTGCATGACGATACTATATACATGAAGCTGACCGTAAGGGGCAGGCGCGGGATTTTCGCGTACAGCCTTGACGGGGCTGCTTACACCGATATACCGCATGAGATTGACGTAAGCACCTTGTCCGATGATTATGCGGATTTAGGTTTTACGGGGGCATTCGTCGGAATGTGTTGCCTTGATATGCGGGATAAAACAGCGTGGGCGGATTTCTACCATTTTGAATACATCCCGGAATGACAAAACGAAATGCCGCCATAAACTTGGCGGCATTTTTTCCACAATTCCCCTTCCCGCTAAATAAAGAATTGTACAGCATAAAAAAACTGCGGGACAGCGCGCAAATCTAAAGTGATGAATGAAACTGGGTGTTATGCAAAATGGCGACAATTTATGACGTGGCTGCGGCTTCCGGTTTTTCACCGGCTACCGTATCCAAAGCCTTCAACTCTTACTCCGGAATCAGCCAGAAAACATTTGATAAGATTATGCAAACAGCCAAGGAAATCGGTTATATTCCCAACGGCACGGCAAGGGCGTTGACTACAAAAAAATCCTGGCTGGTCGGCATGCTGTTTTCCGAAGAACTGTGGACAGGTATTAAGCATCCGCACTTTGGCGAGATATTCAGCAGCGCCCAAATCCAATTGAGCAAGGCCGGATATGACGTTGTGTTCATCACAGATTCTTTGGGCGGCGAGGATATTTCATATATTGATCATTGCCGATACAGGGGCGTTGAGGGCGTATTTATGGCAGCCAGCGTACAATTTAGACAAGCGGTGCGGTGCATTGTTGACAACGATGTGAAAATGGTTTCGGTTGAAATGTCTTACCCGCAGAGGTATTCGGTGCTTTCGGAGAATTATAACGGCGCCATGATTGCCATGGAATACCTGTATTCCCTCGGGCACAGGAAAATTGCCCATATTTCCGGCCCGCTCGACAGCACTGCCGCCCCGGAACGATATCGTGGCTACCGCGATTTTTTAGCCGCGCAAGGCCTGCCTTTTGACTCCACGCTTGTGGCGGAAGCAATGGACTATACAACACCCGCCGGATATGACGCTGCGGCCCGGCTGATAAGCGGCGCCAGGGGAAAATTTACGGCAATTTTTGCCGCATATGACAGTTTGGCGTGCGCTGCGATGAACTATCTCAGGGAGAATGGGCTGGATGTACCGGAAGACGTGTCTATAATCGGTTTCGATGATTTAATCCAAGCTGAAATCGTGGGCCTGACGACCATCCGGCAGGATAGGGAACAAATCGGCCGCATAGCGGCAGATATACTCATCGCGCAAATGCAGGATATGCCGATGGATTTGCCGTATGACGTGCTGGTGCCTACCTCACTGGTGGTGCGTTCAAGCTGCCGGAGCATTATTTAGCTAGCGCGTCGGCAAAGCCGACGCACAGGAACATGCCGGTCCGCTTCGCGCATCATAAATAGAGCCTGTTGACACTATCTGAAATGCTCAGATTTTGCGCACATTTTGTGTCCAGCAAGGTAATGTGAACTGCATACGAACGGTAGTTCATATTTTGTCTACAGGTGAAGAGCGGTCTTGGTCTTTTGCCAAGACCGCTCTTCATCATTACACGATTACACTACTTCATACCGTCCTTCTCACGGATTTCCACCCGGCGGATTTTGCCCGATATGGTTTTGGGCAAGGCGTCTACATACTCGACAATGCGTGGGTATTTATAGGGCGCGGTGATTTTCTTAACGTGGTTCTGCAATTCCTTTGTAAGCTCCGGCGAGCCGGTGTAGCCCTGGGTCAGCACGATAGTGGCTTTTACGGCAAAGCCGCGCTCCTCGTCGGGCACGCCGGTGACAGCGCATTCGGTAACGGCGGGGTGTTCCATCAGGACGCTCTCCACCTCAAACGGGCCGATGCGGTAACCGGAGGATTTGATGACGTCGTCGGTACGGCCCACATACCAGAAAAAACCCATTTCGTCCTGATATGCCGTGTCGCCGGTATGGTATAAATCGTCGTGCCAGACATTTTTCGTCATTTCATCGTCACGGAAATAACCCGAGAACATGCCGAAGGGCTTGCCGCCGCCCGCTGCGTCGGTGCGGATACAGATTTCGCCGGTGACGCCGGGAGCTACTTCCCCGCCGTTTTCATCGGCGATAATCATGCGGTAGCCGGGCGCAGGCACGCCCATTGAGCCAAGCCGCGGCTGCATCCAGGGGTACCCCGTCCAACAGCTCAGCGTTGTCTCGGACTGCCCGAAACCTTCGAAGATTTTTAGCCCGGTTCCCTCCCGCCAGACCTTGTAGACCTCCGGGTTAAGCGCCTCGCCCGCCGTGGTGCAGTGCTTCAAGGCGGAAAGATTGTATTTTCTCAAATCCTCCTTGATTAAATATCGGTACATGGTGGGTGGCGCGCAAAACGTAGTGATTTTATAGCGTTCCATTTTCTCAAGGATGTCGGACGCCGAAAATTTATCAAAATCATAGGTAAAGACGGCGCTGCCGGCAAGCCATTGCCCGTACATCTTGCCCCAAAGGCTTTTGAGCCAGCCGGTATCGGAGATGGTAAAATGCAGGCCGCCCGGTTCGCAGCGGTGCCAGAAGCAGCCGGTCATGATATGCCCGAGCGGGTAGGTATAGTCGTGCCAGACCATCTTGGGATAACCGGTCGTGCCGGACGAAAACGCCATCAGCATCATATCGGTTTTCACATTATTTCGGGTAACAGGTGTTTCCGGCGCGGCTTCCAGTTCGGCGTCAAAGTTAACCCAACGGTTATTTGGCGCTTGCCCGCCGAATACAGCCAGCTTTTCGACCGTCGGGCAGTCGGGAAGGGCTTCCTCCATCGCCTGAACCACGCCGAAACGCGGGGTCGTCAGCAGCATTTTGATGGACGCTGCATTCATGCGGTATTCAAGGTCTTTTTTCGTCAGCAGGTAAGTGGCGGGGACCGCGACGGCGCCCATGCGGTGAAGCCCCATCAGAACCGGCCAGTACCGCCAGTCGCGCGACATGGTGAGCATAACCATATCACCCTTTTCGATTCCCTGCGCGAGAAAGAAATTGGCGGCCTTCACCGATAGCCTGCGGATATCCTCAAATGTAAAGCGCTTATCCCCCCCTTCATTGGAGACCCATAGCATGGCAAGCGCGTCCGGCGTTTCCGCGGCCATCACGTCCAGGCAGTCAAAGGCGAAGTTGAAATCGTCAGGTACGTTCAGTTTATAAGTTTTCTGCAGGTCCTCCAACGTGGCGAAATCGTCCCGGTGTCGGCCTGTATATTTTTCATATAACGGCATGGCGTTAATCCCCCTTTTGCATTACGATTGCCAGAAATCGCGCGGGCTTGCCGTCCAGCGCGCGCATGGCGTGTGCCTGCGATGCATCAAAATAAACGCTGTCGCCGGGATTCAGGTCATAAGTCAAGCTGCCCATGAAGAACCGTAAGCGCCCCTCGACCATCAGGTTGAATTCCTGCCCCGGATGTGCGTGCTGTTCGGGCGCAAGGGTGTCGTTTCTAGGCTCTACCGTAACCATAAACGGCTCTGCCAGCTTGTTTCTAAAGGTAAACGCAAGGTGCTTGTAGCTGTACGCCGCCCTGCGGTCTATTGCGTAGCCCTGCCCGGCGCGTGTGAGGCAGCAGCCCGACAGCTTGGGCGAATCGCCGCTCATCAAATCTACCACGTCAACCCCGAGGACACGCGCGGCATTATACAAAAACGAAAATGAAAAATCACGCCTGCCGCATTCATATTCCTCAAGCTGCTGTAATGTAATATCGCACTTTGACGCAAGTTCCCCCGCGCCAATACCTTGAATCTCCCTCAAGGTAGCCAGCCTGCGGCCAATTTCAATCAGTTGTTCAGTCATATCATTCTCTCCTTTGTTATTTTTGATTTCCAATGATTAATTTCAACGGCTACGACCATAGCCTGAACACCTCCTCATAGGATTAAGATAATATTGAGGCAAACAAAAAAACCTTCGCCCCAATACGATAACACGCACGGGACGAAAGCCGAAGCTCCCGCTATACCACCCATTTTACGCCATACCAGCATATGCGTCCCCTATAACGGTGGGAAACCGTCGCAACCTACTTGTCGTCCGATTTTCGGCGCGCTGCTCGGGAGTGATTTTCGGCTGTAACCTACTTGCACCGGGTTTACACTGCCTCCGGCTCACTATGGCGTTTGCTTACAGCATACTGTCTCCGTCATTGCATTTTTTATATTATAACACAAAAGCGAAACACTTTGCGATACCTTTTGATGTTACAATATCAAAATCAATTCGGCATTGCCGAATCGCCGCCCGTTTTACGGGCTAAAGCGCAAAGCGCTTTCTACTTCGTATTATAATTAATTTGCTTTACATTGTCAACAATAAATTTATAAGCTCTTCCGTGTTATCCGCTATCGCCGATGCACCTTCGCTTATCAGCTCTTCTCTCGGGCGGAACCCCCAGCTCACGCCAATCGTAAAGGTGCCCAGCGCCCTGCCTGTCATCATATCGACGCCCGAATCGCCTATGTAAGCGGTTTCCTTGCCTGAAACGGCAAAATGCTTCAGGATTTCAAATCCCGCGGCTGGGTCCGGTTTTGGCGGCACGCCATCCTGAAAGCCTACCGGTATATCAACAAGCCCTGGAAAGAAAAGCTTGCAAAGCTGTGCGGTATTTTTATGCGGCTTGTTCGAGTATACGGCAATTTTCGTCCCCGACTGCTTCAAAGTGCTTAAAACCTCGGGTATACCCGGGTATGGCTTCGTCAAATCCTTGTCATGCAAAGCGTAATGTGCGGAAAATAATCCGCGCAGCTCACCGATCGATTCAGCGTCGCGGCGCCCCGGCGGTGCCGCCATGGTGATAAGGTGAACGGGTCCGTGCCCGATAAACTCCTTGTATTCCTCTACGGTATGCTCGCGGTACCCCTTTTGCCGAAGCGCGTAATTCGCGCTGGCCGCAATGTCGTGAAGCGTATCGAGCAGGGTGCCGTCCATATCAAAAATTGCCAGCTTATACATTTCGGACAGGCTCAACTACGGCGAAATACCTGCTGCGAAGTTTTTTCATGCAAAGGTAAATGATAGTACCGTTAATCAGGATATCTATAAAAGTGCCGACTACAAGGATTTCGGCCGCATTGATGCGAAGCGGGCAAAATGCCGCGATGTAAAACAGGTTGAACGCAATCATGATGGTCTGGACAATATAAAAGTACATAAGCTGCCGCAGCGTAATCTTGCTGATAAATTTTTTCACAATCAAGAAAATACCGTATACAATCATCACAGTCGTGACCGCCAGCACGGGTACCGGCACGTTTGTGCTTTCTTTTACCAGTAAATAAACGATATTCGCCAACCGAACCGCAGTCGTCAAAACAAGCAGACCGTAAAGCACAGTTTTAAGCAAATGTTACCCCTCGCTTCCAATTTTTCGCATACTTAAGGTAATTGTAGCATACTTTCGACCGGAATCCAAGTGGTGTTACCAACTTGTAATATTTTTCCGGCAGTGCTGTCATGCTGGGATTATCCCTTTTTCAGCGGTAAAATCCGCTTTAGGTATTGCCCCGTATAGGAATCCGCACACGCGGCGATTTGCTCCGGTGTGCCCTGTACGACAATCCTTCCGCCGTCGTCACCGCCCTCCGGCCCCAAATCAATCACAAAATCGGCAGTTTTGACGATATCAAGGTTGTGCTCAATTAAAATCACCGTGTTCCCCGCCCCGACAAGCCTTTGCAGCACGTCAATCAGCATGTGTACGTCCGCGCTGTGAAGCCCGGTAGTCGGTTCGTCGAGAATATACACCGTCTTGCCCGTGGACCGCTTGGAAAGCTCGGTGGCAAGCTTTACGCGCTGGGCCTCACCGCCCGAAAGCGTCGTGGACGACTGCCCGATTTTGATGTATCCAAGCCCGACGTCATACAGCGTTTCAAGGCGCCGCTTAATCTTGGGGATGTTATCGAAAAATTTAAGGCCCTCCTCGACCGTCATTTCAAGTACGTCATAGATGGTCTTGCCTTTATATTTTACCTCAAGGGTTTCACGATTGTACCGCTTGCCTTTGCAAACCTCGCACGGCACGTAAATATCGGGCAGAAAATGCATTTCAATGCTGATGATTCCGTCGCCCTCGCACGCCTCGCAGCGCCCGCCCTTCACGTTGAATGAAAACCGCCCGGGCAGGTACCCCCGCATTTTCGCGCCCTGCGTTTGCGAAAAAACCGTGCGGATGTCGGTAAACATGCCGGTATACGTCGCGGGATTCGACCGCGGCGTACGCCCGATGGGCGACTGGTCGATTGCGATAACCTTATCAATGTTTTCAACCCCCAGAATGTCCGCATGCTTGCCGGGAATCGCTTTCGCGCGGTTCAAATCATGTGCCAGGCGCTTGTAGAGAATCTCGTTTATCAGTGACGATTTGCCGGAGCCGGAAACGCCCGTAACGGCGGTCATTACGCCAATCGGGATTTTTACGTCTATATTTTTAAGATTATTCTCACTCGCGGATTGAATCGTAAGCCATAAGCCGTTCGGTTTGCGCCGCTTTTTCGGTATGAAAATACTCTTTTCTCCGCTTAGATACTGCCCTGTAACCGAAGCCTTACACCTTTTGATGTCATCAATCGTTCCGGCGCAGACAACCTCCCCGCCGTGTACCCCCGCTTTCGGGCCGATATCGACGATATAATCGGCGGCGTACATGGTTTCCTCGTCGTGTTCCACGACGATAAGCGTGTTGCCGAGGTCGCGCAGCCGCTTCAGGGCGGTAATCAGGCGGTCGTTGTCTTTTTGATGCAGGCCGATGCTTGGCTCGTCGAGAATATAAAGCACGCCGACAAGCGACGAGCCAATCTGCGTCGCAAGCCGTATGCGCTGGCTTTCGCCGCCCGAAAGCGAGCCCGAGGCGCGAAAGAGCGTAAGATACCCAAGCCCTACCCCTTTCAGGAAGTTGAGGCGCTCCGAAATTTCTTTCAGCACGTCCTTTGCAATCATCATGTCGCGCTCGGAAAGCCGCATGGAATCGACAAACGTCACAGCCTTGTCAATTGACATTTTACAAAATTCCATGATATTTATACCGCCTGTAGTGACCGCGAGCGACTCAGCTTTCAGGCGGTTGCCGCTGCATTCAGGGCAATTCATCTCCGTCATATGCAGCGCGATTTCATCGCGCATCCAGTCACTACCCGTCTCGCGATACCTGCGCTCAAGATTGTTCACAACGCCCTCGTAGCTGCTCGTATAAGTGCCGCTCATCACGCCGTTGTCGCGGTGCATCGTGATTTTTTCGCCGTTGTTGCCGTACAGGAGGATGTCGATAATTTCCGGCGGCAAATCCTTAACGGGTGTATCGAGCGAAAACCCGTAACGCATGGCAAGCGCTTCATAATACATTTGTGCAATGCCGCCCTCGGCGTAATACCAGCCGGAAGCGCGAACCGCGCCCTCGCGTATGGAAAGGCTTTTATCTTTTAAAATCAAATCGGGATCGACCTTTAAAAACACGCCTAGCCCCGTGCATTTCGGGCACGCGCCAAACGGGTTGTTAAATGAAAACATGCGCGGCGCAAGCTCGTCCATGCTAAAGCCGTGGTCGGGGCATGCGTAATTCTGCGAAAAAGTGATTTCCTCACCATCTATTACGTCGACCACCGCCAGTCCGCCGGAAACCGAAACCGCCGTCTCTAGCGAATCTGCAAGCCGCGAACGGATTTCATCCTTTACGACAAGCCGGTCAACCACGATTTCGATGGTATGCTTTTTATTTTTGTCAAGCGGTATTTCCTCCGACAAATCGTAGATATTGCCGTCCACGCGCACCCTCGCGTAGCCCGAGCGCCGCGCCATATCAAATTCCTTCGTGTGCTGGCCTTTCCTGCCCCGCACAACCGGGGAAAGAATCTGTATACGCGTCTCCTCCTGTAGCTGCAAGATGCGGTCGACCATCTGGTCAATCGTCTGCTGCTGTATCACCTTGCCGCAGACGGGGCAATGCGGTATACCCACGCGCGCGTAAAGCAGCCGCAGGTAATCGTAGATTTCCGTAACGGTGCCGACGGTCGAGCGCGGGTTTTTTGACGTTGTTTTCTGATCGATTGAAATAGCCGGTGAAAGGCCCTCAATGCTGTCCACCTTCGGTTTTTGCATTTGGCCCAAAAACTGGCGCGCGTAACTTGACAGGCTTTCGACATAGCGGCGCTGCCCGTCGGCGTAGATGGTATCAAACGCAAGCGAAGATTTTCCCGAGCCGGAAAGCCCTGTAAAGATAATTAGCTTGTCGCGTGGAATTTCAAGGTTGATATGCTTTAGATTGTTTTCTCTGGCGCCTTTTATAATAATTTTGTCCCGTGCCAATCATAAACCCCCAACAGATTTAGTACTTCCCTGATTTTAATTTTTCAATCTTATCCCGAAGATACGCCGCGTGTTCAAACTCCAGTATTTTTGCGGCGTTTTTCATTTCAAGCGTCCACTTGCGTATCAGCTCGGTTTTTTCACGCGGGCTTAGCTGTTTCATTTTTTTGGCGTTGACACCGGCGTTTTCGATCGTTTCCTTGCTTGAAATTTCAAGAATTTCGCGGACTTCCTTTTTGATTGTCTGTGGCGTAATACCATGCTCCTGATTGTATTTAAGCTGAATTTCCCGACGCCGGTATGTTTCCGCGATAGCCCGTTCCATTGAGTCGGTTACATGGTCCGCGTACATGATAACCTTTCCGTGGTCGTTTCTCGCGGCTCTGCCGATTGTCTGTATCAGCGACGTTTCGCCGCGCAAAAAACCTTCCTTATCCGCATCGAAAATCGCCACAAGCGAAACCTCTGGAATGTCAAGCCCTTCACGCAGAAGATTGATGCCGACGAGCACATCAAATTCGCCAAGACGCAAATCCCTGATGATTTCCATTCTTTCAATGGTGTCAATGTCGTGGTGCATATATTTTATCTTGATTCCAAGTCTGTCAAGAAACGCGCTTAAATCCTCCGCCATTTTTTTTGTGAGCGTCGTAATCAGCACACGCTCGCCGTTTTGCACGCGCATGTTAATCTCCGAAACGACATCGTCAACCTGCCCTTCAACCGGCCTGACTTCAATTTCGGGGTCTACCAGCCCTGTAGGACGTATAATTTGCTCTACAATCTGCGTCGATTTTTCGCGCTCGAACGGGCCGGGCGTGGCGCTTACAAAAATAACCTGCTTGATTTTTTCATAGAATTCATCAAACTGAAGCGGCCTGTTGTCAAAAGCTGACGGCAGCCTGAAGCCGTATTCCACAAGGTTTTGTTTTCTTGCCCTGTCGCCCTTATACATGCCATGGGACTGCGGCAGCGTAACGTGGGATTCATCTATGAAAAACAGGAAATCATCAGGAAAATAGTCGAAAAGTGTAAACGGCTTGCTTCCCGGCTCGCGGCCGGAAAGTACCCGTGAATAATTTTCAATCCCACTGCAAAAGCCGATTTCCTGAAGCATTTCCATGTCATAGTTCGTGCGTTCTTCAATCCGCTGCGCTTCGATCAATTTGCCGTTTTCCTTAAAAAAGCGCACGCGCTCCTGCATTTCATCGCGCAGCTCTTCAATCCCCCGCATAACCTTTTCATGCGGTACGATATAATGCGAAGCAGGCACGATAGCCGCGTGGTTCACGACATTTTTCACTTCACCCGTAACAGTGTTAATCTCGCTGATGCGGTCAATTTCATCGCCAAAAAATTCAACGCGTATGGCGGTATCGCCCGAATACGCAGGAAATACTTCAACAATATCCCCGCGCACACGAAATTTATTCCTTACAAAATTGATGTCGTTGCGCTCATAATGAAGATCTACAAGCTTCCGCAAAAGCTCGTCCCTGTTTTTTTCCATGCCTTTGCGCAGTGAAACCACCATGTTTTTGTAGTCGATGGGGTCTCCGAGGCTGTATATGCATGAAATGCTCGAGACAATGACAACGTCGCGGCGCTCGGACAACGACGACGTGGCAGAGTGCCGCAGCCGCTCGATTTCGTCGTTTATGCTTGAGTCCTTCGCAATGTAGGTATCTGTGTTTGCGATATACGCTTCAGGCTGGTAATAATCGTAATAGCTGACGAAATACTCGACCGCGTTTTCAGGGAAGAACTCTCTAAATTCACTGCAAAGCTGCGCCGCCAGCGTCTTGTTGTGCGCAAGAACCAACGTCGGGCGGTTTACTTCGGCAATCACGTTTGCCATTGTGAACGTCTTCCCCGAGCCTGTAACCCCAAGCAGCGACTGCTCCCTGTAGCCTTTATGAAGCCCGTCGACAAGCTTCGTGATAGCCCGGGGCTGGTCGCCCATCGGGCGGTAACTCGAATGCAGCTTAAATTTATCCATCTACTACGGGCGGCCTTTCTTTAATCTAAAATCCAGTCGGGGTCAACGATACCGGCTACCCTTCCGTTACAGATGACGTCGTCGTTCATGGGAATCGGCGCGTAATCCTCGTTTAACGAAATCAGCTCCGACTTGCCTCTTATTTTTACATAACCGTTTCCGTCCAGAGTAAAAACGCCGATTTCCCCGTACTGAACGGGCGCATCTTCAACGGCCAGTATATCGCCGTCATGGAATTTTGGCTCCATACTGTTGCCGGAAACAGGGACATAAAACAAGGCTTCTTGCGTCAGATTTGTCTTTTTAAGCGAAATCGGTTCAAAATTATCATCATCAAGATGCGTGCCGGTACCGGCGGCTACGCTTTGCAAAGAAATTCTGCCCTGAATCACCTCAAAGCCCCGCGAATCATGCCCGCCGAATTCAGCGGCAGGCACAGAACCCTCCTCCGCCAAAAGCCCGTAATAATAACCAAGCAGCGCATTAATCGCGCCACGGGCATGCTTATCAAGGCTCCTGTATTTTCTGAGAAGCTCCATTTCTAAAAAATTAAGCTTTTCCCCAATGGAATCCGCGGCACCAAGCTCATCGCCCATGAGCAAATAATTCGGCGTAACCCCAAGCACCTTGCAAATGGCTTCTATCGTAACAGGGTCAGGCATGTTAAGCCCGTTTTCCCAGTTGCTGACAGAATTATGCTTGGCCCCTATGCGCTGTGCAAGATTTTTCTGCGTATACCCGGCATGCTTCCTGGCCCCGCGAAGCCTTTTTCCAAGCGACATAAAATCACCAACCCTTTCTTTCTCGCAACTATTGTAGCATAAAAATTCACAGCAGTAAATATGCAATTTCAACAATCTTGAAGTTGCATATTTGTTGAAATTTCATGCTTTACATTTCATTAATATTGAAATATGATATAAAAAGAATCATTCAGGGAGGCCGTTTCATGTTATCAAGTGTTGCCAGGCGCGGTTACCGTGTGAAAAGCCATGCCACTAAAAAGCGCCGTGTTTTATCCGGCGCATTGGGCATGGATTCATTTATCATTGTGCTTGCGGGATTTCTCGTAATCGCGGTGTTTCAGGCTGTCCAAATCGGCAAGCTTCATTCCCGTACGAATGAAGTATATAACGATATCATGATGTTACGGTCGGAACAGGAAGATACTTATGAAAAGTACGGCAGGTTTTTTAATGCTAACGAAAAGCTTATACTGTCGTATAGTTTGATTGGATAAGCTGTTTGCTGTTTGGCAAGTCGTATACTGTTTTTCCATTCACAAAATAACCGCTATTTTGCATGACTCTGTCAAGGGTAGTTATGTTTTCTTCTTCCGTATATTTTACTATGTCATCAAATAATTGCTCGATGCCAGATTTTGAAGCTACTATGCTATCTGGATTCACTTGGATAACACATGAAACAATTTGCCCGTGTTTCGATAACCCTTTCATTATTTTTACGAAATTATTAAGATGTATATGTTCAATAATAAGGTTAGCTATGATTAAATCGCATTCCGATAGAACCGTGACAGATTCCGTCATTTCTGTTGTTAAATCCATTTGATACAGGCTAAGCCGTCCTGTTAAATCTGGGAATCGCGTTCTACATTCATCAAGAAAGGCCGGGTTTATATCAATTCCAATTATATGTCCAACATTACATGAAACCACATGCTCAAGGCCATTCCCATTTGTAATTCCAAGTATAGCCGCTTTGGAAGCAGGGCGAACACTTGCTGGAATCAGCTCAAGCTGCTCTTTGATAATTCGATTCAGTATTTGTGTCTGTTTTACATTTGGGTGCGACATATGCGCGTCATAATCGTTTGGCCTTATGTTAAACCACGGATTATTTTCCATTTATCTTTCCTCGCATTCGCATTATGATATAAATAAACCGGGTAGCGGAGTATTTTGCTGCGGCTTAGCGATTTATTTAATAAAAAGGATTTTTCGGCGCGGGGAACATATTGTTTTTCTTCATGGAATATACCCCGTCTTGGGCGACGATGATATGGTCTGTCAGTTCAATATCCACGCGGCGCAGCTCGTTAAATAAAACGCTTGTCGTCCGCAGGTCTTGGCTTGACGGGTTGCATATGCCGTGCGGGTGGTTGTGCGCAATCATGACTTTTACCGCGTTTGCCCGAAGCGCTGCCTTTACGATGTCGGCGGGCGTAATACCCACCGTCTCTGGCGTTCCGTCCGCAACCCTGTTGCAGAAAAGCACCTTGCCGTTGGTGCCCATGCATACCATATAAATGCACTCCACGCGCTCGCTTAAGAATTTACACCGCATAAACTCCATCGCCTCATCAGGCGTATTGATTACGCATTTTAAAGAAGTATGGTCGTCCATATACGCCCTGATGACGGACGAAACGAGCTTTATCAGTGTGGCGGACTGCGACCCTATGCCTTTGACCCCGCAGAGCAGTTCATATGGCGCATCGAAAACGCTTGAAAGCGACCCGAAACGATTTATCAGTCTGTGCCCGATGATGTTTGTGTCGGCGCGGGGCACAGAAAAATAAAGAAGTAGCTCCAATATTTTATGGTCGGGAAAATGCTCAAGCCCCATTTTCCGAAACTCATCTTTTACCCTCTCGCGGTGACCATCATGAATACTGCCCATATTCTCCCTCCTGCTGCCAGTTTATTATAACATAAGAGTGGATTAGTTACAATTTACTTTTAAATGTTTCAAGGTTTTGGCGTCATAGTTCTTATAACATATAAGACGAACAAAAAATAGACTATATTACCTGTTTATGGTATGATATTATTTAGATTAATTTTGTTTTATGTTATGCGTTTTCGTGTTTTGGCGTCGGCACATGACGGTATTTATTATTTAAAGGAATGTCAATATAAGGAGGCGAAATATTGAATAAAAATACGATTATACAGAAAGCCTCATTGAAAAAAGCGATTTTATTTACCATATTATTTGTAGCTTTTTATGTAATAATAAATTTTAGCGGCATAGGTGTAGCCGGGTTATTAGAAATAACCGGTGGCGCCAACATTCTTGATTTTGAATTTGGATATACTTATGAAGAAGCATACGGGATTTTAACTGCATTGGGAGTAGAGGGAAGGATATTTTATCTGACAAAGATTTCACCGATAGATTTTCCTTTTCCCTTCACCTATATGCTTTTTTACGCAGGATGGATAGCTTTGCTGGCAAAACATACGCTTTCCAAAGAGTGGTGTAAATATTTACTTTTGGTGCCGGTTTTGGCTATGCTGTTTGACTGGATAGAAAATATCGGTATCATTACAATGCTCAATAATTATCCAAATCTTCCTTCATGGGCAGTCCTTATAGCAAGTGTCGGCGGAATCCTGAAAACAAGTTTCACAGCAGGAAGCACTGTTCTAATAGGTATATTATTTATAATGTTTATAATCCAAAAAGCACGCAAATAGATGGGACACATACAAGCCCTATCTTATTTTACTTTTACAAAGGTGAATCCGCTTAAACACGATTGCCGCGAAGTTTGCAAAAAGCCGCATTTATATGATATACTGAACAAAAAATTATAGGAAGTGGCGCGCCTTATGAAAACGCTTACGGTGGGCGCAAACGATGCGGGCCAGCGCTTGGACAAATTTTTGCAAAAAGCCGTTCCCCTGCTGCCCAAGCCGCTGTTGTATAAATATATCCGCTTAAAGCGCATTAAAGTCAATGGGAAAAAGTGTGATATCGCTCAAAAAACAGCCTTTGGCGACAAGCTTGAGCTTTATATTAGCGATGAATTTTTTTCCGAGGCTTCCGTATCTTTTAAGGATGCCCCTGCCGACCTTAAGATTGTTTATGAGGATGAAAACATTCTGCTGGTCGATAAACCGTCGGGTATGCTTGTACATGAAGACGAAAGTGAAAGCAGAGACACTCTGATAAACCGAATTTTACGTTATTTATACGATAAAGGTGAATATAACCCGGAGAATGAGCATGGGTTTACCCCCGCGCTCTGCAACCGCATTGACAGGAATACTGGCGGCATTGTGATTGCCGCCAAAAATTTTGAATCGCTTCAGGTACTGAATCAAAAGATAAAAGACCGTGAAATTACAAAGCTTTATCTATGCCTTGTTCATGGCCGCCCAGCCCAAAAAAGCGGAATATTGAAAGGCTTTCATACCAAAGATAGTACCAATCGTATTGTGAAGATACAAAAAATCCCGGTGGAAGGCGCTAAAACCGCGCTGACAAAATATAAAATCCTTGCGGAATTTGACGATTACAGCCTTTTGGAGATTGAGCTGTTAACGGGCCGTACGCACCAGATACGCGCGCACATGGCGTCAATCGGGCACCCGCTCGTCGGTGATACAAAATATGGAGTAAACCGCATGAACAAAGGCATTTGGCTTAAATTTCAGGCGCTTTATTCCTATAAGCTTATCTTCAGCTTCAAAACCGGCGCCGGAATTTTGGACTATTTGAAGGGACGCAGCTTTGAGGTAAAAAACGTCCCGTTCATTTCGGGGAAAAAGTTTCTATTGTGAAAAAAATATCATTGTGGTATAATGTGAATGAATGTGAACGTGAGTTCACGTGCAATTCGCACAATTATACCATTATTCCATGGTATAATCAATAAATATGGGTGCCGGTTCATGTGCAATTCGCCCATTATGGTGCGGAATTTATTTAGGATATGGGAGGAACGTGTGTGGCCAAAGTGCTCAGTACAGGTGATATGTCCAAATGCATCGGCTGTTTTACCTGTATGTTTGTCTGTGCCGGCGTAAACCGGCAGGACCATTCCATTCAAAAAAGCTGTATTAAAATTCGTACATACGGCGGGCTTTCCGGAAAGTTTGTCGAAACGGTTTGCCATGCCTGCCGGGAACCGGCTTGTGCCGAGGTATGCCCGACCGGCGCTCTTTCGCTTAGAAAAGGCGGCGGCGTGATTCTGGCGAAGAAAAAATGTATCGGGTGCCGTCGGTGTGAATCGGCCTGTTTGATAAAGGCAGTGGATTTTGACGGGGATTTGAAGCTGCCGATTATTTGTCATCACTGCGGGTTGTGCGCGCGTTATTGCCCGCATGACTGCCTTTCTATGGAAGAAGTGCCGGACTAATAAAAAGGAGGCCGTTTTTGTGCTTTATCAAAATACAATTCGTGTGTTATATATAGATATGAAGACGCAGAAAATCCGTATTGAAGACCGTGAGGATTTAAAAAAATACATGGGCGGCGTAGGCGTGGCTTCAAAGCTGCTGGAGGAAAACATCCATCCCAAGCTGCCGCCGCTTGACCCCGCGCAGCCGATTGTGTTCGCAATCGGCGGATTATCCACCATATACCCGGTTCTTACAAAGACCGTCGCCATGTTTATTTCGCCGCTGACAGGCGAGCTGGGCGAATCCTATGCCGGCGGGCGCATGGCGATGTGCATGTTTTTGGCAGGGCTGGACGCCATCGTCATTTACGGTAAGGCGGACAGGCCGACATACCTTGCGATTTCTTCGAACGACGTCAATTTTCGCGACGCGCGGACGCTCTGGAATAACAACAAGGACAGCGTCGGCCGGCTTATCCGCGACGAAAAGCGTGCGCATGGCGGAAAACGCTCCATTATCCGCATTGGGACGGCGGGCGAAAATCTCATTTCTTATGCCTGCGTGACGGTTGACCGCTACCGCCATTTCGGGCGTTTGGGGCTTGGGGCGGCGTTCGGCTCGAAATATCTGAAAGCTATCAGTATTGTGGGAGACCGCAGCGTGCCGATTCAAAACTTTAAGCGATACTTTAAAACCTATCAGGAGCTTTATACAAAGTGTGTAAACACCGAGTTAATGTCCAAATATCATGATATCGGCACGCCGGTCAATATTGAGCCGCTCAACGCGGCGGGAGGGCTGCCCACGCTCAACCTGCGCCAAAACAGGTTTGAACACGCGAATAAGGTGTCCGGTGAAGCGTTTTCGTATCTCCATCTTGTGCGGAAGGTAGCGTGTACCGGCTGCCCGGTCGGCTGCATCCACATCGGGCAGTTCAGGCGCGAATTCGCCGCACACGGCCATGAATACGAAACCATATCTGTAGCCTATGATTATGAGCTTATCTATGCGCTCGGCACATTCCTTGGACTGAAAAAACCAAGGGAGATTCTGGAGCTCATCGAGGACGTTGAGGTGCTCGGTATGGACGCCATGAGTACCGGCGTCGCTTTGGGCTGGGCCACGGAGGCGCTGGAAAACGGTCTTATCACGATGGATGACACCATTGTCCCGCTGAAATTCGGCAGTTATAAGGAATACCTCGATGCCGTGCGCTATCTTGCAGCCGGTGAGAACGTATTTTACAAAAACCTTGGCAAGGGCGTCAAGTACGCGTCTGAGCGCTACGGCGGGCAGGATTACGCCATGCACATTGCCGGAAATGAAATGCCCGGCTACCACACGGGATACGGCTCCCTTGTGGGGACCGCGGTTGCGGCGCGCCACTCGCATCTGTGTAACGGCGGGTATTCCATCGACCAGGGGCTGAAGGACGCCGGCGTCAATCCCGACAAAATGGCACAGGCGCTTCTGGATGAGGAAATTGAACGCTGTATGCTCAATTCGCTTGTGATGTGCCTGTTTGCCCGCAAGGTGTATGACCGCGAGACGATTCTGTCCGCCTTTGCCGCCGTGGGAGAGGAGCTTACCGACGACGACCTGACAGCCGTCGCCCGCCGGATTTACGCCACCAAGCTGCGCATTAAAAAGGCGCTGGGCTTTAATTTGCAGAGCATACGGTTTCCCAAGCGCTTTTTCGAAACGCCGTCTATGCACGGCAAGCTTGATGAAACCGTCGCGTATGAAATCCTGAACAAATACCGCGAAAAGATTAAGGATTTGGAGATGATGGAGTGAACATTACGGTCACGACAGGCAGCTGGGCTGCCCGTTATATGGACGGAGACGCCGCCGTACTCGACATGCCGGAGGACTCTACGCCCGCGGACGTGATCAGCGCGCTTGGGCTGCCTTTGGATGAGGCCGGCATCGTATCGATCAACGGTAAGGCCGTTCCACGGGGGCACCGCCTGTCGGACGGGGACTGCCTGAAAATCTATCCGGTTATCATCGGCGGTTGATTGACATCCCGTTTCATCCGCTGTATGATTATATACGCAACTAACTTGAAAACGGTAAGCTCCGCTTGCCGGCACGCAAAAGCGTGCAGTTATCTATGCAATCAAGCAAAATCCGCCCTACGGGCGGATCGCGGCGTTCGCCGCGTCTTGAAAACAGGGACTGTTTTCAAGTTTGCTGATTATAAAAGCCGCCGAAGGGCGATAATAAAATACGCAATTCCGATTCCTTTCCCCTAAAGCATCCGCCACGGGGTCTGGAACGTTAGGGTATGGGCGGAAACACCCATACCTTCCAGTGTGTAAAGGGACTGCATCATACCGCAAAGCGTTCCGCTTTGTTCTCTACCCCCTTTACGCCTTTGTACAGGCGTATTTTTTGTATTGCCTTTTTGCGTCATTACAATTGGGGGTTAATAAAAATGAGAAAAAAAATATTTGCTGTCTTATTGGTATTCATTTTGTCCGCGCTGCTGTTTGCCGGATGCGGTTCGGGCCAAGCCGAGCCCGGGCCGGTTCCCGTCAAGGGGAAGATTATCCTGTCCACCACCACGAGTACGGAGGATTCCGGCCTGCTTTCCTATATCCTGCCCGTATTTACGGGTGAAACGGGCTGGGAGGTTGACACGGTCGCCGTGGGCACCGGCGCCGCGTTGCAAATGGGCCGCGACGGGCAAGCCGACGTCCTGCTGGTACATGCCCGCGCCGATGAGATAAAGTTTGTCGGGGAGGGCTACGCCGAAAGGCGTTATGACGTCATGTATAACGATTTTATCATCCTCGGGCCGCAGGGCGGCGCTATCAGCCATAACGGGGACGTCGCAGCCACCTTTCAGACGATTGCAGGCGAAAGTCTGCCGTTTGTTTCCCGCGGCGATGATTCCGGTACGCATAAAAAAGAGCTGAGCATCTGGCAGGCTTTGGGTATTGACCCTGAAAGCAATGCCAATTATATCAGCGTCGGGCAAGGTATGGGCGCGACCATCGGCGTCGCCGTGGAAATGGACGCCTACACGCTTTCCGACCGCGCCACATGGCTTACCTATTCGAATAAGGGCAATCTCGAAGTCGTCTGTGAAAAGGACGAGGAGCTGCTCAATTACTACGGCGTGATTCCGGTTTCCGCGTCGGTAAACGAAAGCATCAACACCGAGGGCGGACAAGCCTTTGCCGATTGGATTATAAGCAAACAAGCGCAGGATTTAATCGGGACGTTCGGCGTAGAGGAATTCGGCGAGCCGCTGTTTACGCCCAACGCATAGAGAGAACGATATAGTGGACGCGCTTGAAAATGCGAACCGCATTTTCAAGCGGTGGACAAAAGTCCGCCATATGCTGAAAGCGTGTGCGTCCGCTACGCAAAGGAGCGGCCAACCATGTTCCACGCGCTTAATGGAGAGGTTCTCGGCATCATCGGGACAACCCTGCTCATGGCTTTTTGCTCAACCGCCGTTTCGGCTGTGCCCGGCACCGTGCTGGGCCTCTTGCTGGAGCGTGCCCGCTTCCCGGGAAAAGGCGTGATTGTCCGGATAAACCACACCTTAATGGGCGTGCCGCCTGTCGTGATGGGACTTGTGGTTTACCTGCTGTTCATGCGAAACGGCCCCTTTGGCGCTTTAAACCTCCTGTTTACGGTGCGGGCGATGGTTATCGCCCAGATTCTGATTATCACGCCCATTATCTGCGGCATGATCTACTCTGCGGCGCAAAGCAGCGCCGGGCGTATTCGGGCGTTTGGTTTGACAATGGGCGCGAACCGCCTGCAAATGCAGATTTTGCTCGTCAGGGAGTTAAGCCGAGAGATTTATTTTGCCGTCATAACCGGGTTCGGGCGGGCTATCAGCGAAGTCGGGGCCGTCATGATAGTCGGCGGCAATATCCGGTATAGAACCCGCACCATGACGACGGCCATCACCCTTTTGCGCAGCAAAGGCGATTACGCCGACGCCATTTTTCTCGGCGTGGCGCTGCTTTTGATTTCCTTCATCATTCAGTCGGCGGTTGCCGCCCTCCGCCGCCAAAAGGAGCAGCCGGATGAAAATTTCTAACCTTGAAAAAACGTTCGGCGGGTTTTCCCTGCGCATTGGCGGCATCCATCTCACTCCCGGCAGGATTTACGGCCTGATAGGCCCGAACGGGTGCGGCAAAACCACGGCGATAAGGTTAATGGCGGGACTGCTCGAACCGGACGCCGGAGAAATTGACCGCGAGGGGCTGACCCGGCGGGATATCACCATGATACCGCGAAAGCCCTATTTCTTGCAGGCTTCCGTATACCGCAACCTGACTTACCCTTTGACGCTTCGGGGGATGAAACCGGATCGGGAATTGCTGGAACATTACCTCGAAATGGCGGGATTGAAAGACCGGCACAAGCAATACGCGCTCAACCTTTCCGCCGGTGAGCAGCAAAAGCTTTCCATCATCAGGGCGGTGGCGTTCTCGCCGAAGCTTATCCTGATGGACGAAGCCTTTTCCAACCTCGATATGGAAAGCACCGTCCTGTTTGAACGGCTGATTCTTGAGCGGCAGGCCAAAGAACCCGCCACATATATGATAAGCAGCCACCAGCTTTCGCATATCCAGCGTTTATGCGGGCATGTTTTCTTTATGCGAAGCGGCCGGATTGAAGCGGAAGGGCCTGCCTGCGAGATTTTGCTGCGGCCCCAAAACCCGCGGCTGCAAAAATATTTACGATATGCATCATTAAACGAGAGTGAGGCGGGTTATGGAATTCCTGAAGGTTGACAGCTTGGAGACCGCGCGGGAAAAACTGCTTTTATGTGTGAAAGACCGGCTCGTATCAACAGGGGAGCTCCTGCTTCATGAATTGCTTGGGAAAGTTTCGGCGCGGGACGTCTTTGCAGCGGATGATATCCCGGCGTTTCGGCGCTCGACGGTGGACGGCTACGCCGTCCTGTCCAAGGACACTGCCGCCGCCGGTGAAAGTATGCCGGTATTTTTAACCGTAAAAGGCCGGGTGGACATGGGGCTGCCCGCCCTTTTTTCGATTGGAAGCGGCGAATGCGCGGAGGTTCCTACCGGCGGCATGCTGCCTGAAGGCGCGGACGCCGTCGTGATGTGCGAATATACGGAGGAGTTTGGCGCGGGCGGTATCGCTGTCAGCCGGAGCGCCGCGTATGGCGAGAATGTCGTTTTACCCGGCGAGGACGCCAAACAGGGCGCTCCCCTCCTCCGCCGCGGCAGGCGAATCCTGCCGCAGGATATCGGGGCGCTGGCGGCAGCCGGTGTGACGTCCGTTTTGGCGTACACCTCCCCGCTTGTGACAATTCTTTCCACGGGCGACGAGCTTGTCCCGCCGGAGCAGGAGCCCAAGCCCGGGCAAATCAGGGACGTCAACACATATGCGCTGGCCGCGCTTGCAAGAAAGCACGGCTTTGCGGTTGCGGGCACGGCGGTTTTGCCCGACGACGAAGCCGTCTTGGAACAGGCCGTCAAATCCGCTATGGAAGCCGGCGGGATTGTAATCGTTTCCGGCGGCAGCTCCAAGGGGAAAAAGGATATGACAAGGTCAATCCTTGACCGGCTTTCGTCGCCGGGTATTTACACGCACGGCATCGCAATCAAGCCGGGCAAGCCGACCATTCTTGGATACGACGAGGCTTCGCGCACGCTTTTGGCGGGATTGCCGGGGCATCCGGTATCTGCCATGATGGTGTTTGAGCTTCTGCTTGGCTGGCTGCTACGCGAAGTGACGGGCAGTGACGCGCCGCCTGCGGTTCCCGCGCGGCTTTCCTGTAACACCCCGTCGTCGCCCGGCAAATTCACCTGCCGGCCTTGCAGGCTGACCTGTACCGGCGGCGGCTACACAGCGGAGCCTGTATTCGGCAAATCCGGCTTGATTACCACCCTCACGCAGGCGGACGGCTACTTCACCGCCCGCCGCGACACGGAGGGCCTGCAAGCGGGAGATACCGTCATGGTACATTTGTTTTGATGAAAGGAGGGCCGCTATGTCAAAACGGAACCTTTATCTGTCGAGCCTGCCCGTTGAGGAGGCTCTAAGGCGTTTTCAGGATGCGCTGAAAGCTACCGTGAAAAAGATCAAAAGCGAAAATATCGGGGTCATTGAAGCACTTGACAGGATAACGGGCGAAGCCGTGTACGCGCGGTGCAGCTCGCCTCAGTATAACTGCGCGGCGATGGACGGCATCGCCGTTGTCAGCGAACGCACAAAGGGCGCGGGGGAATCCGCTCCCCTCACGCTAAAGGAGCCCGATTTTATAGCGGTGGATACGGGCGACCCTATCCGCGCGCCGTACGACGCGGTTATCATGGCAGAGGATATTCAGGGGGCTTCGGGCGAAGCGGTGACGATACGCGCCGCGGCGGCCCCTTGGCAGCATGTCCGGCCTGTAGGCGAGGACATCGTGCAGGGGGAAATGATTCTGCCCGGCGGCCATCAAATACGCCCGATTGATATCGGAGTGCTGCTTTCGGGTGGCATCACAGGGCTTGCGGTATTCGCCCGCCCCAGGGCCGCCGTGATTCCCACCGGCACGGAAATCATTGAACCCGGCGAGGAAATGCGGGAGGGCGGCATCATCGAATCCAATTCCCGTATGCTTGAAGCGCTGGTGCGGCAAGGCGGCGGCGAGCCCGTTCGCTTCTCCCCTGTTCCGGATGAATACGAGAAGCTGAAATCCACCTTGCGGGACGTAACGGAGCGCTTTGACATGGCGCTTGTCATTGCCGGCACCAGCGCCGGGCGCGAGGATTATACCGCTTCTGTCCTTCGGGAGCTTGGCGAGGTGATTGTCCACGGCGTTGCGATGAAGCCGGGCAAGCCCGTAATCCTCGCCGTGGTAAATGGCAAGCCCGTCATCGGCGTGCCGGGGTATCCTGTTTCGGCGTACCTTGCTTACGAAACCTTTGCGGCGCCCGTTTTGTCGTCGCTTTCACGTTCGCCCGCGAAGGATATGCCCGTCACGCAGGCGGCGCTTACCCGCAAGCTGGTTTCTTCGCTCAAGCACCGCGAGTATGTCCGCGTCAAGGTCGGGCAGGTCGGCGGCCGGTTGGTGGCCTCCCCCCTCGCGCGGGGCGCCGGCGCCGTGATGTCGCTGGTGCAGGCCGACGGCTTTTGCATCATCGGGCAGGACGACGAGGGCGTGGAGGCCGGTACAAACGTGGACGTCCTGCTTTGCCGCGAACTAAGCGATTTACAGCGCACGGTCGTCAGCATCGGAAGCCACGATTTGATTCTCGACGTGCTCACGGATTTAATGCCCGGATTTTCCGGCGCACATTTATCCAGCACGCATGTGGGCAGCATGGGCGGATTGTTGGCTCTAAAAAACGGCGAAGCGCATATCGCGCCCTTCCATCTGCTGGACGAAGAAACCGGCGAATACAACATCCCGGTTTTGAAAAAGCTGTTTGCCGGCAGAAAAATGGCTTTGATAAAGGGCGTCGGGCGAATTCAGGGCGTCATGGTACAAAAGGGGAACCCCCTGAAAATCAGGGGGATTACGGATTTGACCCGGTGCTGCTATATCAACCGGCAGCGCGGCGCGGGCACCCGCCTGCTTTTTGACTGCAAGCTGAAAGCGATGGGCATCGCTCCCGCCGGGATATCGGGCTATGAACGGGAGGCCGCTACGCATATGGCGGTCGCCGCCGCGGTGAAAAGCGGGGATGCCGATGCCGGGCTTGGGATATTCTCCGCCGCGAAGGCAATGGAGCTTGATTTTATCCCCGTCGGGGAGGAAGAATATGATTTCGCGATTCCGGCGGAATTTTTGGAGCTTTCGCATATCCGCGCCTTCATAAACGCGCTTGAAAGCGCGGAATTCCTGTCAAAGCTTGAACAGCTTGGCGGGTACGCCTCCCGGCGGCGCGGAGAGATTGTTCTCATTGATTGCTAAAATTCCCTGCTGCATCTCCGTCATATCCTGTTCGGACACGGGGGCATTCTTGCGGCGGCACGCTGGGCTTTTCCGCGTATTCAGGGCTAAAATACTGCATAATCCCTTTTATAGTCGAACCATCTCAAAATCGACACAGGATTAGCGAGGATATTTTTTTGCCTCACAAGGCGGAGGACGCAGGCGGGCTAGCGCCCGGCAATGTGAAAAAACATGAACGCCAGCCTGTCAGGCTGTGTGAACTGTATGT
>Ga0099364_10001475_pt1 | contig 38683 bp, 49 predicted proteins | sample TergutTh196P3_FD_73070 | JGI IMG/M metagenome (GOLD analysis project Ga0099364, IMG submission 73070) | Microcerotermes parvus P3 segment gut microbial communities from Pointe-Noire, Republic of the Congo - Th196 P3 | ecosystem: Host-associated > Arthropoda: Insects > Digestive system > Gut ... | reverse complement strand
GGCCCAGGGACGAATTCTAGTCTGTAATGGTCACACCAGTTCAGGCCTAAAAACCCGACACAGTCCCACTCCACTTCCGTATATTTGCCGCAGACCTCCGGATTCCAGCGGTTTTGGGTGCCACCACCGGTGGCGGCCTCCAGGTCTTCTTCTTTCAACTCGCCCTTTTTATGCGGACAGATCGTTTTCGCGGCCTGGCGGTAGTCTTCGGCTGTGATGGAAAAGCCGTGTTCGGCGGCCAGGGCGACGATTTTGTCCGCTTCCGCGCCCGCCGCGCCGAGGATGTTCAGTTTCGCCATCAGTTCCTTGTCATTTTTTGCTTTTTCGATGAATGATTGCATTTGATTCATGTTGATTCCTCCTTTTGCTTTGACAATGCATTATTAAGTCGGGTTTCCATGGGGATTTCCTTCGTAGTTATAGCGGCCCATGGCGCAGGTAAATCGGTAACGTTCTGGCAAACGCCCAACAGAGGAACGGTAGAGATATTCTTCTCTGTAATGGTCACACCAGGTCATTTTCAAAAACCCGACGCACTCATACTCCACTCTCGTATATTTACCGCAGACCTCCGGATTCCAGCGGTTTTGGGTGGCTCCGCCGGCGGCGGCCTCCAGGTCTTCTTCTTTCAGTTCCCCTGTTTTCGGTGTACCCGCCATTTCAGCGGCCTTCCTGTAGTCTTCGGCTGTGATGGTAAAGCCGTATTCGGCAGCTAGGGCGACGTATTTATCCGCTTCCGCGCCACTGGCACCTAGGACATCGAGTTTCGCCATCAGCTCTTTGTCATTTTTAGCTTTTTCAATGACTGATTGCATTTGGTTCATGTTGCTTCCTCCTTTTGTCATTGCATTATTCAACCGGGTCTCCATCGCTGTGTCCGACATAGTCATAACGGCCCATGGCGCAGGTGAATTGCCAACGATATCGCATACCGCCAAGGCCGACAGAGGGGAGCTGTTTTTCTCTGTAATGGTCACACCAAATCTTTCTCAAAAACCCGACACACTCATACGACACTTGCGTATATTTGCCACAGACGTCTGGATTATAGCGGTTTTGCGTGTCAATAAAGCCGCCGGCGGCGGCTTCCAGGTCTTCTTCCGCCAGTTCGCCTTTCTTATGCGGACACGACCCAGCGGCAGCTTCCTGGTAGTCTGCCTCCGTGATGCTAAAGCCGTGTTCGGCGGCCAGGGCGACGTATTTGTCCGCTTCCGCACCGCTTGCACCGAGGACATCGAGTTTCGCCATCAGCTCTTTGTCATTTTTAGCTTTTTCGATGAATGATTGCATTTGGTTCATGTTGTTTTCTCCTTTGCGTGATAGGTTCCCATCCCCTTAGTTTTCTGTCCCACACTGAGTCACTATAACACAAAAAAATGGCATAAAACTAAAGGTTACCGAATCGTAACTATTTATTTGTGGCACAAAAGACAACTTCACTCTTAATGCAAATTTTGGCATCTACGGAACTAATTCTTGTAAGGCAAGGTAAAAGATGATAAGATAGCAACAGAAAGACGGTATTTTGATGGCAGTAGTGTGAATAGATGACAAGCTTAATCCGGGAGGTCATGCAAATGCCAATTATATCACAATTTTACGGAATACTGGTCTATATTTACAAGGAAATGGGTGCAAAACACCACACCCCACATTTCCATGCAAGATATGCCGAGTTTGAGGCTGTTTATGACTTTGAAGGAAGGGTTATTAGTGGTGAGTTGCCAAAAAAGCAAGATAAACTCGTAGTAGCTTGGTGTGCCATACATACCGATGAGTTAAATGCGGCATGGACGGCATGGAATGAAAGCGGCGAAGTAATTAGAATCGAAGGCTTAAGGTGAGTATATGATGCGTCCGAAAGCAATTAGCGTCACTCCGCAACCCGACTACAAACTCCTGGTAGTTTTTAATAATGACGAAAAAAGAATATTCGACGTCGGGCCTTACCTTGACTCCAAGCCTTTTAGCGAACTCAAAAACCCTGCCCTCTTCAACACCGTAAAACCTGCAGGCTTAAGCATTGAATGGATACATGGACAAGACATCTGCCCAGACGATCTGTATTATGGCAGCGTGGCCTTGTCAAGCATCCATCCGGGCCATAAGTAATCAGGGTGCCCCGTGTTTATATATTTGCGATATTGGGCTTTACTTTCTGTAAGATATATATTACAATAGGTTTATGATAAACGTGGACAGAACAGACTTATTCGTAAAATGGCTAAGAAAGCTAAATGACCGTAGAGCTAAGGCTATCATCCTCAATCATATAGATAACATGGAAGAAAATAAGATGGGTGATGTCAAAGTGATATCGACAAAGCGAAGAAAATGAGGAGAGAATTACATGAGCAATAATGAAAAAGTTAGTAAATGGGATACAGTGGAGTTCCTGGATGATCAAGAGGATATAGACGTTTATCTTCAGGTCGCCTTTGAGTCTGGTGACAGCAAGCAAATCACTAAAGCATTGGGCAATGCGGCAAAAGCGCAAGGCATGATGGATATTGCCCAAAAAACCGGATTGACCAGAGAGCATTTATACACTAGCCTCAGCGAGAATGGTAATCCAACTTTACAAACACTGACCAAAATTATGGATGCCCTGGGTCTCAGGCTCGCCGCCGTGCCCAAAACAAACAATATCATGCCCATCTTAGCCGGTACTACCCTGTCAAGCGAACCCCACAGACTTTCGTAGTAATTTGCCGCATGTCACCTGGGCAAGGTCGTCACCCTGACACTTAAAACCCCTTCCTTTTTAAGTTCAATGTTTTTTTGATTTCGTCTGACATATTATTTTCCTCTTTCACTTTCTTTGCTTCCTACGCCGCCATAATATTCACCAAGATTAACGCTATGTCGTATATGTCGGAAACGCGCTCATTTTGCAGGACACCTTATGTCTTGGACTACCATTTGCGTTATAGCCCGCAAATTCCTCGTTAAGGTGGTCGCAGTCGCCTTCAAGAAAAACCGCTCTGCACATATCGTGTATCCGCTCGGTAAGTCCCTTACACCTATTCGGGTCGTATTTGTTTTCGTCCGGCCGCCGGCGGCGGCCGCCAAATCTTTTTCGTTCAGTTCGCCTGTTGGGGCCATCGGCGTCTTGGCATTTTTGCCTTTTCGATTAACGATTGCATTTGGTTCATGTTGTTTTCTCCTTTGCGTGATAGGTTCCCATCCCCTTTAGTTTTCTGTCCCACACTGAGTCACTATAACAAAAAAAATGGCATAAAACTAAAGGTTACCGAATCGTAACTATTCGTGGCATAAAAACAACCACCCTTGACATCCCCCCGCCCCTGTTGTATTATCATCTTATAAAGCTGGGGCAAACACTTTTGCCCCAGCTAATACCACCCCACGGGAAGGCATCGCCCCTCCCCCTGCGCCAGACCTGGCGCATCCGGCAGCTTCTGCCATATATCCATCGTCACCCCGCAATGTACTTATGCGGGTCCCCCTGACTCAGGGAATACGGAAACGGCAGAGGCCCGCAAAAGTGAATACTTGGCGTGTCCTGCCACAATGTCGCCACGGCGGGAAAGGACACGCATATGGAAGAAAAAGAAAAAACCAGAAAGCCCACACCCGAGGAGATACACCAAACGTTCCAATCCCTCAGCTTGTCGGACGATTTCCTGTTCGGCAAGGTCATGGGGGACCCGGAGGTCTGCCGGGTGACATTGGAAAATATTCTGGGTGTTCCGATAAGCAAAATCGGAGTGCCGGCCGTGGAACACGTAATTGACCTGCTCCACGACAAAAAGAGCGTCCGCCTGGATGTATACGTGGCCGACGAGAAAGGTGATGTCTATAACTGCGAGATGCAGACCGGCAAGGAACGCGACCTGCCCCACAGGGCCCGCTACTACCATGGCTGTATGGATCTGGACATACTGCTAAAGGGTCAAAAGTACGATGCCCTGGCTAAGTCGTTCGTGATTTTCATCTGCACCTTCGACCCCTTCAATGAAGGGCGCTATGTGTATACCTTCCGGAACATATGCGACGAGGCCCCGGGGCTGGCGATGGACGATGGCTCATACACTATCTTCCTGAATACGAGGGGCGCGGTGGGTGACGTGAGCGACGCGATGAAGGAATTCCTCGCCTATGTGGAGGACTCCAGTGACGAGTTTGCCGCCACTGCCGGGAGCGAATGGGTGAAACAGTTGCACTGCCGCATGAAGATGATTAAAGAAAGTAAGAAACTGGAGGCAGAGTATATGAAAAGTTATCTGACATATCTGGAAAGCATAGAAGAGGGAGAAAAACGCGCCGCCGAGCGCTGGAAGAGCGTCGTGTCCGAAAAAGACAGCCTCCTCAGCGAACAGGGTAACGTCATCAGCGAGTTAAACATCCGTCTCGATGATCTATCCGCCCAAATCAGCGAACTCACCGCCCAACTGGCCGCAAAGGGCGGTTGAGATCGCATTTTTGCGGAATTCTCGTTTGTTTTTCCATTTGAATCCTCCTTGTGGCGGGCCGATGTGGTCTTCGTGCCCTATCAATTAGGCGGCAAGATATAGTCGTAATATCCCATTGCGCAGGATACCCGGTGATCATTGTTTTGAACCCGTGTTATGCGGTAATGGTCGCAGTTGACCATGTTCCAAAACCCTAAACAGTTGTCGCCGACTTTGTTGTATCCACCGCAGACCTGCGGATCGTAGCGGTTTTGGGTACCGCCGCCGGCGGCGGCCTCCAGGTCTGTTTCTTTCAGTTCAATGTCTTTCTTGATTTCGTCCGACATATTGTTTTCCTCCTCGTTCATCATGGACTCTGATGGTTAAAGTGGCCTTTTCCGCACATTCGCTGCCAGCCGCCGTATTTATTTTTTGTCACTTCGTAATACCATACACATTTGACAATTTTCAAAAATCCCACGCACCAATAATGCGTGTCGTTATATTGGCTACACACTGCCGGATCGTGCCGATCTTCTGTCGGGGTGCCACCGGCCACAGCTTCCAGATCTTCTTCCGCCAGCTCGCCCGCTTTCTGCGTTCCCGCCATTTCGACGGCTTGCTGGTAGTCTTCGGCCGTAATGCTAAAGCCGTGTTCGGCAGCCAGGGCAACGATTTTGTCCGCTTCCGCACCGCTGGCACCGAGGGTGTCGAGCTTGGCCATCAAGTCCTTGTCATTTTTTGCTTTTTCAATGAATGATTGCATTTGGTTCATGTTCTTATCCCCTCTTTCCTCCCTTGTAATCGAACACGCCCATACTGCACTTGTGGTGGCCTATGGTTTCAGTAATGTAGGTACGTGTATAATGGTCGCACCAACTGGTTTCAATAAAACCCACGCAGTTATAATGCGTCGTAGTATACTTTTTGCAGATTTCCGGGTCATAGCGGTTTTGCGTGTATCTGGTCCCGCCCCCGGCGGCGGCCTCCAGGTCTTCTTCTTTCAGTTCCCCTGTTTTCGGTGTACCCGCCATTTCGGCGGCCTTCCTGTAGTCTTCGGTTGTGATGGCAAAGCCGTATTCGGCGGCCAGAGCGATGATTTTGTCCGGCTCCGCACCGCTGGCACCGAGGGCATCGAGCTTGGCCATCAAGTCTTTGTCTTTTTTCGCTTTTTCGATGAATGATTGCATTTGAGTCATTTGTACTCTCCTTTCATTCCCACATACCCACGCATCCATTGGACTTAAGTCTAATGGAAGTGATAGTCAAAATATCCCATTACGCAAGTTTTGCGGTTGGTTGGCTGACTGGCTCCGTGAAATACCACACGTAAATGGTCACACCAATGGAATCCCAAAAAGCCCACGCAGTTATAATGTGTCTCAGTATACTTGCCGCAGACTTCCGGATCATAGCGGTTTTCGGTGACGGGTGATTTATTATTACCCCCGGCGGCGGCTTCGAGCTCTTCTTCCGCCAGTTCGCCCGCGGGTAAGGCTGTTTTTTGCACGCTCGCCCGCTCACTTGCTGCCCGGTAGTCTGCCTCTGTGATGGAAAAGCCGTATTCGGGCGGCCAGGGCGATGATTTTGTCCGTTTCCGCGCCACTGGCACCGAGGGCATCGAGCTTGGCCATCAAGTCTTTGTCTTTTTTCGCTTGTTCGATGAATGTTTGCATTTGGTTCATTTTTATCACCATTCCTTTCTATTCTTAGATATTTCCATCATGATCCGCGATATAATTAAATCTGCCCATATGGCATATGTGCCGGTATGTGGTGTATTCGGTGTAACCTGTTTTGTCCGTATAGTACCATTTTCGCTCATAGTGGTCACACCAACACGAGGCTAAAAAACCCACGCAGTAATAATGCGTCCTATCATAATTATTGCACACTTTCGGATCCCAGCGGTTTTGGGTGGCCCCGCCGTTACCGCCGGCCACAGCGTCCAGGTCTTCTTCGCCCAACTCTCCCGTTTTCATATGCTGCGCTTCTGCCGCCTCGACCACTCGCCGGAAGTCTTCCTCTGTCATGTTAAAGCCGTATTCGGCAGCCAGGGCGATGATTTTGTCCGCTTCCGCGCCGTTCGCGCCGAGGGCATCGAGCTTGGTCATCAGTTCTTTGTCATTTTTCACCTTTTCGATGAATGATTGCATTTGGGTCATGTAAATCCTCCTTTTCATGCGGGGCGATGTAGGCATCGCCCCCTACGGAGTGCGGACGGTCGGAGGTGACCGTCTCTACGGGATATCTTTTATGAGGTAATGGCGTGAAAGGGGTAGGCTTTGCCTTTTTCATCGCATATGTGGTAGCCGTTCGCGCAATGGCTCGTGTCCCAGCAGCGGCAGAGCACCCAATTACACAACGGTCCACCCATGTCACCGCACTTTGACCTGTAGCCGTCGTTTGTTTTCACAGGCGCTCCATTTTTAGATGGACTGCTGTCTTCTTTGAGACCGCTTACCTCAAAGATGCACAGCGCCAGGCCGCTGCCGCCGCCGCTGACCTTTTCCAGCTCCGCTTCGTCCATTTCGCCCTTTGGACCGCGCAAGGCATCCAAGACAGCATCCGGGCTGATGTCAAAGCCCTTTGACTGTGCGAACGCCGCGAACTGAGCCGCCACGGCCTCCGTGTTTTTTGACGCTTCATGTTTTTTTATGATGGCATCAAATTCTGTTTTGAGGGCGGGGTTTTGGTTCAGCTTGTCAAAAAATTGTTCCCTAAATGTTTTGTTCATTTGCTTTCCTCCTAACAAATTCCGGCGCTTTCCACATAATCGAATCTACCCATGGCGCATTTGACCCGCTGTCCGCCCTCAGCTTTTGATATGTGGAAGTGGTCGCAGCGCACCCAACCAAGCAAGCCTCTGCAATCATAAGCCACTTCCGTGTGCTGATTGCATCTGTTCGGATCCCAGCGGTTTTCCGTGGCACCGCCAGCCACAGCGTCCAGGTCTTCTTCCGCCAGTTCACCCGATTTCTGCACAGCCGCCTGTTCGAGTGCTTGCTGGTAGTCTTCGGCCGTGATGGCAAAGCCGTGTTCGGCGGCAATGGCGACGATTTTGTCCGCTTCCGGCTCTGCACCGCCGGCGCCCAGGGCATCCAGTTTCGTCATCAAGTCCTTGTCATTTTTTATTTTTTCGATGAAGGATTGCATTTGGTTCATGTTGCTTCCTCCTTTTCTTGACCGTCATTGCGAGGGGCGTTTTTTGCCCCGCGGCAATCCAGTAGGTGGTGATTGCGATCACTTTCTTTTCACGGTCACGAGAAGCTTTGTCAAGCCCTGGATTGCGCCTGCGCATAGCGCAGGATGGGGCTTGTAAAGCGCCCTCGCAATGACGGATTTGATGACGGATTCCTTTCTTTTCATAAGTCACTTTACGCTACCCTATCGGTTCGGCCAGCCCACGATTTTTTCGTAGTAACCCAGCAGGCATTTGTTGTGCGATGTCGCCTTTCCGCCGCCGCCCTGGAAATCGTTGGTAGAGCTGTAATGTATACAAGGCGTCTTGGTTTTAAGGCCCAGGCATCTATGATCCGTTTCCGTGAATGTGCTGCATATGTCGGGATCGTGGCTGTCCACGGTTTCCCTGCCCAATACACCGCCGGCGGCGGCTTCGAGCTCTGTTTCATGTAGTTCGTTGCTTCGTTTGATTTCGTCTGACATATTGTGTCCTCCTTTTCATGCGGACGGTCGGGGGCTTTCCGTCCCTACAGGGTATTACGCAGCGGCAGGGCGCGGCTTCTAGAACCAGTCTTTTTCGAAGGTTTCCGAGGTCTCGAAGAAACCCATCATGCACTTTCTGAAATATGTCTTTTTCCCCTGGACCGGGTTGTCGTTTTCGATACGTCTTCTGTAGTGGTCGCACCAGTTGGCTTCCAAAAAGCCGACACAGTTATAATGGACGTTATCATACTGCGAACACACCTCCGGATTGTAACGGTTTGTCGTGGCCCCGCCGGCGGCGGCCTCCAGGTCTTCTTCCGCCAGCTCGCCTCTTTTTTGCACGCCCGCCTGCTCACTTGCTGCCCGGTAGTCTGCCTCCGTGATGTTGAAACCGTGTTCGGCGGCCAGGGCGACGATTTTATCCGCTTCCGCGCCGCTGGCACCCAGGGCATCCAGTTTCGTCATCAAGTCCTTCTCTTTTTTCGCTTGTTCGATAAATGATTGCATTTGGTTCATTTTGCTTCCTCCTTTTAGCAAGATTCTTCACTCCGCACCTCACGCTTGCGTGAGGACTGCTCCGTTCAGAATGACACTAACCACTACGTCATATTACCCTGTTTCTGACATTCGTGTTGCCCCAATCCGCCTGATAATCATAAATGCCCATTTTGCATACGAAATGATATGTATTGTCGTCGATTTTATCTTTCCTGAAGTGGTCGCAGGGTGACAGGCCAAAAAATGCTTCGCAATCCTTCCAAGCCCTATTACCTTTATGGTAGCCGCACTTTTCCGCATTGTAGCGGTTTACGGTGGCGCCGCCGGCGGCGGCTTCGAGGTCTGTTTCATGTAGTTCGTTACTTCGTTTGATTTCGTCTGGCATATTGTGTTCTCCTGTACACGGGCCGATGTGGTCTTCGTACCCTGCGGGATACGCGGCCCCTACGGTTTGCGGGCGGTCGAGGACGACCGCCCCTACGGGGTATTCGGTCGGGCGATCGTCCCTACAGGGCATTACGCAGCGGCAGAGCGCGGCTTATGTCAATCCGGGGTCTTTATCTTTGACTTCCGTGACATCGAAGAAGCCCATCATGCACTTTCTGTAGAGCCGCCTTTCCCAATTACTACTGTCATCGACACTTCTTCTGTAGTGGTCGCACCAGTTGAGCTCTAAAAAGCCGACACAGTTAAAATGGACGTCGTTATACTGCGAACATACCGCCGGATCGTAGCGGTTTGTCGTGGCCCCGCCGGCGGCGGCTTCCAGGTCTTCTTCTTTCAGTTCGCCCTTTTTATGTGGGCACTGCGCCTCGGCGGCCTGCCGGCAGTCTTCCTCGGTAACGGTGAAGCCGTGTTCGGCGGCCAGGGCGATGATTTTGTCCGCTCCCGCGCCGCTCGCGCCGAGGGCATCGAGTTTCGCCATCAAGTCCTTGTCTTTTTTCGCTTGTTCGATAAATGCTTGCATTTGGTTCATTTTGCTTTCCTCCTATGCGTACCATTTAGTACCATTTACGATGATCCTTGTAGTCTCTGGGCAGCGGACTGCCGTTGGGCGTGACTTCATGCCATCTGTCTACGCAATGAGCGCTACCGTGGCAGCCGCAAGGCACAAAGCCGAAGCAGTTTGAGTCACACTCCGCTTCCGTCCGGCCATTTTTGGTCCGCGTCTGGCTGCCCTCCTTGTATTTGAACCAACAGCCCCCCGTCACGCCTCCGCCGCCGCCGGCGACGGCCTCTAAACCTTCTTCCGTCAGTTTCGCTTGTTCGATGAATGTTTGCTTTTGTTCCATTTTTTTACCCATGCCCTTTCTATGATTTGATATTTCCATCTTGATCCGCGATATAATCAAACCTGCCCATACCGCATATGTGATGGAATCTTGTGTAACCTATATTGTCTTGATCGTACCAGGTGCGTACATAGTGGTCACACCAAGTCGCCTTAAAGAAACCTACACAGTTATAATGCGTCCTATTATAATTATTGCAGACTTTCGGGTCCCAGCGGTTTTGCGTGGCTCCGTCTCCGCCCGCCACGCTGTCGAGTTCTACCTCCGATATTTCACCGGATTTCAGTGCCATTGCCGATTCACACGCATTCGTGTAGTCTTCGGCTGTGATGGAAAAACCGTATTCCGCGGCCAGGGCGATGATTTTGTCTGGCCCCGCACCGGATGCGCCGAGGGCATCCAGTTTGGCCATCAGTTCCTTGTCATTCCTTGCTTTTTCGAGTAATGCTTGCATTTGGTTCATGTTGTTTCCTCCTTTTCTTTTCTCCTGCCTCTTATAAATCATGCTTAAAAAAACCCTTCTGGTACCACCGGCCCGCTATAGTCATAATAACCCTTCAGGCAATAGCTGCGGCGTATGTGTGTCTGCCAGTTCTCACCCATGATGTGTTCTACGCGGTAATGTTCACAAGCCGGCCCGGAAGTGTTCTTGCTGCGATAACCCTGGCATTTAGCCTGTACGTCCGTGTAGGTGCTGCAAACAGCGGGGTCATGGTTGTCTGCGATATCACTGCTCAATATACCGCCGGAGGCGGCTTCGAGGTCTGTTTCATGTAACTCGTTACTTTTCTTGATTGTGTCTGACATATTGTGTTCTCCTTTAGGTGTTGTAGTTGTTGGCTCTGTGCTTTTGGTCGTGGTTAGAGTGTTCCCTGGGCATCAGTTCCCCCGCATGGTCCATTCGGTGCCATTTGTCCTTGCAATGCGTGCAGCCATGGCAGGGACACTTAACCAAACCATTACAGTTGGAATTACACTCCATCCAATATTGGTCGGCATACCCTTCATGGCTACTCCGGACAGTGAGCTCGCCCTTGGGCGTGAAAAAGCATCCGGCAAGTTTATGGAGAAAACCGCCAGCCACGTCCTTCAGTTCCCCTTCCTTCAGTTCCGCATTTTTGATGATTTCTTCCGACATAGCTTCTCCTTTCATTCATCCATGGATTAAACTGTTTATTAGCTCCTTATAGCCAGCTCATAATTAAACCTGCCCATGCTGCATGTGACCCAGGCCTTACCGACCCCGTCTGTCCACTCTCTGTAGTGGTCACACCAAAACGCTTGTAAAAACCCGACGCAATTAAGATGCACTTTAGAATATTGGTTGCAGACTTCGGGGTCCCAGCGATTGGCAGTTTGGCCGAATATACCGCCGGCGGCGGTCTCCAGGTCTTCTTCCGCCAGTTCGCCTTTTTTTTGCACACCCGCCTGCTCCTTGGCCTGGCGGTAGTCTTCGGCCGTGATGGCAAAGCCGTGTTCGGCGGCCAGGGCGACGATGTTGTCCGCCTCGGTGCCGTCGGCGGCCAGTGTGTTCAGCTTGGCCATTAGTTCGTTGTCGGTTTTTGCTTTTTCGATGAATGCTTGCATTGGGGTCATATTGTTTCTCCTTTTTTTTGACCGTCATTGCGAGGGGCGTTTTTTGCCCCGCGGCAATCCAGTAGGTGGTGATCGCGATCACTTTCTTTTCGCGGTCACGAGAAGCTTTGTCAAGCGCTGGATTGCGCCTGCGCATAGCGCAGGATGGGGCTTGTAAAGCGCCCTCGCAATGACGGATTCCTTTCTTTTCATAATCCACTTTTCACTACCTCTTGCGGACAGTCGGGGGCGACCGCCCCTACGGTGATGGGTGGCCGATGTGGGCATCGTTTAATAACGATTAACGGTATATCTGTAGTAGAAGCCCATTCTGCAATAATACTCGTCACTTATGACTACCCCCCAAGAGTCCCTATGAGCGACATGTTGGTACCAATTGCAGTGAGACAAGCCCAGGAAGCCCACGCAGTTATAACCCACCTCCTTATACTGGCTGCATATGCTGGGGTCGTGCCGCGAATTATATCCGCCGGCGGCGGCTTCCAGGTCTTCTTCTGACAGCTCGGCTGCTGGTTCGCCCGAATTATGCAGGCAAGACGGACATGGCGTTTCCACGGCCATCCGGCAGTCTTCCTCGCTGATGGTGAAGCCGTGTTCGGCGGCCAGGGCGACGACCTTGTCCATAGACGCGCCGGATGCGCCGAGGGCGTTTAGTTTGGTCATCAGGTCGGTGTCGGTTTTGACTTTTTCGATGAATGATTGCATTTGGTTCATGTGTTGTCCTCCTTTGTCATTGCGGGCTCGACCCGCAATCTCGCTTTTCATGCTTTGCTTTACACTACCGTGTATTTTTTGTTTGCCGGCCAGCGGGACCAGTTTTTTCCTGTCATTCACGCAAGGCGGGGGCGGCAGGTCTTCTTCGGACGGGAAGGGGCTCAAAGCGTCCAGGACTTCCTCCAACGAGAGGCTGGCGCCGTTTTCCCAGTAGATGCGCTCACCGTCGGTCTTGGCCTCACCGTTTGCCTGGCCGCAGATGATGTCGGCAAAGAGGGGGTCGCCTTTTTTCGCGTCGAGGCAGACCGTCCCGCTGCGCTCCTCGCTCAGGCTGACATGGACCTCTATGCCCATTCCGTCTTTATCACAACAGCCGTCATCCAGCCATACATAGGTGATTTTCATGTGTTATCCTCGTCATTACGCCCTATACCATGCCTACTGTAGCACAGAAAACTGATGTAAAACGAAAGGTTACCGAATCGTAACTATTCATCTTAAGTCATAAGGCCTACCCAATACCCCGTTCCCTGGAACTCTCAGGCTCATCGTTTTGGCTCGTTATAACAGGGCAGGCACAAAAAATAACCACTCTCGGGGGAGTGGTTCGTGAAATTGTTTGGCATGAAAAAAGGACAGCTAGGATGACTCTTTCACCCTTCGGTTTCTGCGTACTTCAACCTAAGCTCGTCCTCGATGGCTAGCTTTTCATACTCCGCTCTTTTGTGGTACTCATCCAAGCTTTCGCTACCATCATATCTTGGAACCGGATCATAACAATACAGTAGCACATCATTACTTTCTTTCATCATCTTAGTTCCTCCTGTACTCCCATCCATATTTGTCAGCCATTGCTTGGTTGATTTCGTGGGAATGTGCTTTCCTGGCTTCATGCTCCGTCATCTCCCCACGCAAAACCTTGCCAACATAACCTGGGAATCCTTTACCAAATTCATAATCATATGTCGATTTTATTTCAGAGGCCAACGGCCGTTGTCCATCCTTAAACATCATCGTATATTTTATTTTGTCGTGCCCCAGTATTTCTGTCGAACGCACGGATGGAACTGTTGAATAGCGTAAGTCTTCCGCTGAAAAAGAAGAACTTGTGGGGTGATTATGGATCATATGTATACTGTCAGGCGGCGCAGACATCAGGTGGTCTATTTCCACAAATGTAGGCGATACATAGTGTGCATCGCCATCGGTGTGTACTGGTTCTACAAGCTTGCCAGTGGCTAGGTCAATAAAGCAAATATACTCGTACCCGCTTTTTTGTCCCTTGTCCCAAATATCCTTTACAGCTTTATTATATTCGCTGTTGTGGTCATTGTTTCTCTTTGACATAATTCCGCTCCGCTACCCGCCTCCTCTTTTGCTTCTTTCCTGTAAACGGCAGAGCAGTTTCATGGCTTCTTTGTTCAGCGTGGCAAAGGTGGCGGATGGTTTAGTTGTCGTCTCTTTTTCTTGTTCCTACCATAATTATACTAACTACCAAACAGTATTACAAGAAAAAACATCACCTCACACTGCGTCTAAAACCGCCCCACAGCCGGGTCCGCTCATCCGGGGACAAATCCTGCCCATCGTAGTTCTGGAAAGGGGCGCGGACGGCCAGGCTTATGTATCTGTCGTCATCCAACTTAAGCATCAATCCATCCGCCACAAAGCCCTGTAATATACCTTCTATCTTATTCTCAAAATCCGGGTCCGCTCCCGCCGCTTCCGTTTCCGCCACCATGCGGGCAATGTCTGCCAAGGTTTTACCGGCGTCGGCGGCCAGATATGCACCCGCCGCGATGCCGTGATATGTAAACTGCGGTGCGACCGCGACCGGGCGGCTGTCCGTGATATGTATGCCCCCGGCTATTGCCGCGACGATTTCGGTTGAACTTGTTGCCGAGACCCCGACTGGGCCGTCACCGGCGGCCTCATTGCCACCGCCCACTGTCACCGTCAAAATGGGCTCCACCGGCCTGTCCACGGCAAAAAGCGGCGGAAACAGGGTCTTCCATTCGGTTATGGCCTGTTTCAGCCGGTCGCACCCCGTTTTTTCCTTGATGGGCCCCATCCCTTCATCCTCGAAAAAATAAGCCAAATTCATCAATGCCGCCCTGTCCAGCGGATATACATGCCGGTAATATGACATCGGCGTGAGCGAGAGCCCGAAGCGCTCCTGCTCGCTGTGATAGCTGCTAAAATTGCAAAACCTGATTGGCACGGCGGCGGTCGGCGGCTGCAAATGCGTCAGCAGGGGGATTAAATCCGCCGTCTCGCCATGCCAGGCGTCGTCCTCGCCCGGGAAGCCGTAGAGACAGTTCCAGGCCAGGCCGATGCCGAACTCACGCGCCCATTTCAAAAAGCGGATGTTTTGGAAGAGGCGGTTGGGCTTGCCCATCGCCGCCAATGACTTATCATGCAACTGCTCAATGCCGGGCTGCATCCGCCGCACACCCGCCGCCGCGAGCTGTTTCAGTTGCTCCCTGGAGAGCGTGGCCGGCACCTCGTACATGAAGCGCAGGCCGCTGTCCTTAAAACGCGGCAACAAATCCTTGATATGCGCGCTGGCAATCATGTTGTCTGCCATCTGGATGACCTGGACGCCGTGCCGCTTTGTCAGGGCATGGATTTCGTGGTAGGCCTGGTCGGTTTTTTTCATGCGTTGCTTCCCCGCCAGGGCATTGAGTCCGCAAAAGAGGCAGGGCTTGCTCCCGCCCCAGGGGCAGCCGCGGGCCGTCTCCAGCATCAAAAAGGGGATGATGCGTTCACGGATGACGCACTGCTCCAAGGCCGCAAAGTAGCCGTCCAGGTCGGGGAGGGGCAAAGTGGAGAGGTCGGCGACCGTCGCCCGCGCGGGTTTGGTTGTCTGGTCGGCGGAATCGGACAGCGGCGCGGAAAAGCCCTCGTCCGCCGTGCTTTCCCCTGCATCCCCCCGGTCGGCAGGGGCGAGGACACCGGGTATCTGCCGTCCGTCCACGCCGCCGATTTTTTCCCCTGCCAGCAGGGCCCGGCAAAAAGTGGGAAAGGTCTCGTCGGCCTCGCCCGAAAAGACATAATCCACCCAGGGGAAGGAGCGGTGCATCTCAGTGCCCATCCTGCCCTCGCAGTTGGCCCCGCCGATGACGGTGACGATGTCCGGGGCGGCCTCGCGGATGGCGCGGAGCAGGGCCAGGGCGGCGCAGTTTTGGAAAAAGGTGGAGCTGACCCCGACGATGCGCGGCTTTAGGGCTATGACCTGCCGGGCAGCTTCGGCGACGATGGCATCGGCATGATCACGGATGTCCAGCAGCCGCTGGTCGGAGCAGGGCCCGGGGTGGTCGCGAAAAAAGGCTGCGTCATCGCGTTCCATGTCGGGGAAGGCGGCCCGCGAAAAGAGCCAGTCGGCTTGGGGCGGGGAAAAGCCCAGACGGAAATAGTCGCCCAGGCCGATTTTATCCGCGAGGGCGAAGGTGAAATAGAGGCTGCGCGACGAAATGCCGGCCTCCCGTAGGGCTCCCGCCAAGCAGCCCAGCGCCAAGGACGGGTAGGTCAGTGAGGCAAAGGGCATCAGGGCGAGGACGACGTCGGTGTTGTTCATGGCTATATTACCTTTCATGTCACGTTTTTTCATAAGCATACCTCATCAATCGGTCTGCTGTCAAACATCTGTCGCACGGCGGAGCGGGTGGTGATGGGGTTTATCTGGGCATAAAAACGAAATGATACAGAAAGGTAACTTTCTTGTCAGTTTTGCATTGACATTCGAGGAAGGGTATGCGATTATAGTATTTGCCACGCTGAACAGTGTGGCGGCAAGGTGCCAAAACATATCCATTTAGTACTTAAAGCAAATGGCCGCCTTACTTTTCAAGGACCCTTAGCTCAGTTGGTCAGAGCAACCGGCTCATAACCGGTCGGTCCCGGGTTCGAGTCCCTGAGGGTCCATGCGTGGGGCCTAAGACCCCACGCAGAAGAATGGCACATAAAAAGTGCCATTCTTCTGTGTATATCCGTGATATGGGGCGAAGCCCCATGTGGGAAAGAATGACGCAGAAAAAAAGTCATTCTCCGGCTTGCATGAACCATCGTGCCGCAGTGGCGGAACTGGCAGACGCACAGGACTTAAAATCCTGCGGGCTTAACACCCGTACCGGTTCGATTCCGGTCTGCGGCAGTGGCGAAAAATGGGGCTTCTAAAAAAACTTCGTAGAATGTCACCTATTCTCTATAACGCTCAATCTCGCAGTCGTGGGCTTTTTTCTTCTTGTCATAGTTTATCCCGACCAAGAGGAGATTGGCCTTATGCTCCGTGAGTGCCCCGGTATACTGTTTTGATTTGATTTGAGCCAGCGCACCCTCCACGGACTTATCCCATTTGAGTTCTATCAGCACTGCCGGCTTGTCGGCAAACTTCGCCCTCGGAACGAAGCAAATGTCTGCGAAGCCCTTGCCGGAGGGCAGTTCACGGATGACGCTGTAGTAATCCCTGGCTGTGAAGAAGGCGAGGTTTATAATGTAACTTAATGCATTTTCGGAGGAGAAGGGGGGATATGTTCCACCGTCCCCACTTCTCCCTAAATAACACTTCTCCCTAAATAACATTTGATTATTAAGCACAGTCATGTTAAAATTAGTTTGCGGAGTTGATTATATGACAGGCAGATATGGTTCATCGGTAGAACGCCGGCTTCCCAAGCCGGAGAGGGGGGTTCGATTCCCCTTATCTGCTGCTTGAAAAACCGCCCTAAATGGCGGTTTTGCCACGCAAAAAGCGGATAGGAAGCTTCATGGAAAGTGACATAAAAAAAAGAAATAAGAAAGACACCACCCGCAACATGACGGAAGGACCGCCCGCGCGCTTGATTCTCGCCTTTTCCGTGCCGCTGATGCTGGGATATGTCATGCAGCAGCTATATAATGTTGTCGACATGATGGTCGTCGGGCGCACGATAGGCGTGAAGGCCCTGGCCGGCGTCGGCGTCACGGCACCGCTAAACTTCCTGATCATCGGCCTGTGCATCGGCCTGTGCAGCGGTTTCGTCATCCCCGTCGCCCAGAGATTCGGAGCCGGCGACCATACGGCCATGCGCCGCTTCATCGCAAACGGTGTCTGGCTCTCAATCATCTTCGCCATTTTCATCACCATCATCACGACCTTATTCTGCGGCCGCATCCTAACACTGATGAAAACCCCCGACGACATCTACGCCCATGCCCACTCCTATATATTCACCATATATTGCGGAATTCCGATGGTCTTTTTATATAATTTTTCCTCCGGGCTGATGCGGGCGGTCGGCGATTCGAAAACGCCGATGAAAATTCTGATTGTTTCGACGATAGTCCATATTTTTCTCGCCCTGTGGTTTGTCGTCTACTTGGACGGCGGCACGGCCGGCGTGGCCTGGTCCACCGTGGCCTCGCACTTTCTGTCGGGCAGCCTGTGCCTGATTATCCTGATGAAACGTTTTCCCATCCTGCGCCTGAAAAAGGAAGACTGGCGCTGGCGTTGGCCGTTGTGCCGCGCCCTGTGCGCCATGGGTATACCGATGGGCTTGCAATACTCGATCACGGCCATAGGCGGGGTCATCCTCCAGTCCTCGGTGAATACCCTCGGCTCATCCGCCGCCGCCGCAGTTGCCGCCGCCACCCGGGTCAGCGTCTTTTTCACCTGTGTCTTCGAAGCCCTGGGCAACGCCATGGCGACCTACGGCGGCCAAAATGTCGGGGCCGGGCGGCTTGACCGCCTGGATCATGGGGTGAAGGCGGCCATCAAAATGGCAGCGATATACTCCGTCATCAGTTATGCGCTTTTATGGTTTTTCGGCCAAAATTTGGCCATGCTATTGGTGGACTCCGCCGAAGCGCACATCCTCAGCGATACCGCCCTGTATCTGCGGGTGATGTCGGCTTTCATGATTCCGCTGTCGATGGTCATAATCTACCGCTTTATGATACAGGGCATGGGCTTTGGGATGCTGGCCATCATCGCCGGCTTCTGTGAGCTGATTGCCCGGGCATTGGCGGCATGGGTACTCGTGCCCGTCCTCGGCATCATCGGGGCGGCACTGGCCGGACCCTTGGCCTGGTTCTTCGCCGATGCCTTTTTGATTCCGTTATATTATTATTGCAAGCGACGGCTGGCGGCGCAGCTAACGCTGGCGCGAGGGGGATGACGGGTCGTGCTGTCAGGGGACCCCGCGAGAAACTCAGGGTGTTCTTCCCCTGAGTTTCCAAGGATTTGCGGGGTGACGGAGAGGGAGTCACTCACCCTTCCGCAACGTAATCTCGTCCGCCGCCATGATGTCTTCATGGCTTATCCCTTTTTCAAAGCACAGTTGCAATAGTTTCTCCACGGCTTCCTTATCCCTGTCCTTTATCTTCGCGGCGGGTTTTTCTGTTTCCTCGTCCAGCTTATGCTCCAGGATGTATATGGCCGGGCAGAGGAAGGCCAGATTGATGAAGCTACCGTAGACAATGCCGATCAGGGCGATGAACAGGGCGGGGCCGAGTCCGCTTATGTCGTCGAGGCTGGTCAAAACGCCCAGCACACCCAGGACGGTAATCAGCACCATCGTATAAAAGGTGCTTTTTTGCAGCAAACGGAACAGGGACAGGGCTTTGTCACGCATTTGGGCCGTCATTTGATATTTCTTGGACATCACCCCGTTTATGCCGCTGATGAAGGTCTTGAAGCCGGTGGTGGCGATGATGACACCCACGAATATCAACACAAAAGCTGTCAGGACGCTCCAGTCGATGAAGTACGCCCCCCTCATGCCGGCGGTGAAAATCACGAACAACGTCACCGCGAAAATGATGATAATGGAACCTAATGTACGCATATGGCACCTCCTTTTCGTCAACCGTCAGTTATCAGTGAATATCATAGCACGGCGATGATGAAAAAGTCATGGGGGGAAGATGAAGGTTTGATGAAGGGTTAAATACCGTCACCCCGCAAATTCTTAATGCGGGGTCCCCTGACCCAGTGAAATACATCACTCAGGGGATTCCGCATAAAAACGCGAAGCGTTTTACAAACATTGCGGAATGACGGGGTGAGGGGAGGGGTTAAATCTCGATGTAAAACACCGCCCCACCATCATTTTCTGCGTGGATGCGGCCGCCGTGGGCATCGCCGTGGGCATCGCCGTGGGCATCGCCGTGGGCGTGTATGATCTCCTGGGCGATGGCCAGGCCGAGGCCGGAGCCGCCGGTTTTTTTCGCCCGTGAATCATCGGCGCGGAAGAAGCGGTCGAAGATATAGGGTAGATGCACGGGAGCGATGCCGGGGCCCTGGTCACGGACGGATATTAGTATTTTCCCATCCGGTATCCCTTCGGCGTGAATCGTGACGAGACGTCCTTCGCCGCCGTGCTTCACGGCATTGTCCAGCAATATGCGGAAAACGCGGCGCAGGGCCTCGATGTCGATGTTACGCCCGGGCAGTGTGTCGGCCGTATACAAAAATTCATGCCCGGGATATATCCCCTGCGCGTCTGTCACGCACTCGGCCAGCAGGGCGGCGACATCGGCCGGCTCGAAGCGATACTGCACGCGCATTTCGTCGCTGCGGGCGAAAAAGAGCAGGTTTTCGACCAGCTCATTCATCCGCAGGGTCTCGGTCTTTATGACAGTCAGGGCATCATCCAGCAGGGCGGGGTCGTCCTTGCCCCACCTAAGCAGCATGTCGGCATGGCCGTTTATGATGGTCAGCGGTGTCGCCAGCTCATGCGAGGCATCGGAGACGAAGCGTTTTTGCTTTTTTATGTATTCATTAAGCTTTTGCACCATCTCATTGAAGGCGGCGGCATATTCGACCAGTTCATCCTCCTGTGAGTCGATGACCAGGCGGGTACTCAGGTGCTGCCCGTCCACCGCCTGTACCTGGCTGATCATCGTCCGCACGGGATTTAAGATTCTGTCCACCACCAGTGAGCTGACGAAATAGGCAATCAGGGCACTGCCGACGGCCAGCACCAACAGGCCCAGCAGCACTATCGCCGCATAGTCCGCAAAGGCCACGCTCATGCGGTCCTGGAGGAAGCTTAAAAGCAGCAGGTAAAACAGAATATTTCCGGCCGTGAACAGGCAGGTGGAGAAAATGGTGAAGCGCGCCGCGCTTTTTAGTTTCATGGCTGTGACCTCATCACATAACCCCGGCCACGGACAGTCTCGATGATGCCAGCCCCGCCGCCACAGGCACTGATTTTCTTGCGGATGTTTTTGATGTTGACATCGACATTGTTGGAATCGCCAAAATATTCGCCGTAGACGGCCATGAGAATCTGCTCCCGCGTCCTCACCGTGCCCATATGATGGTGCAGATAGGCGAAGATGTCATATTCCGTCTTGGTCAAGGCGACGTCCACGCCGCTTATCAGCACCCGAAAGCCACCCTCGTCCAGCGTCAGTGCCTGTCTGTTTACCTCATCATTTCTGTGTATCGCCCGCCGCAGGCGGGCCAGGAGCTCCAGGGTGTCAAAGGGCTTCGTGACATAGTCGTCCGCCCCGGCATCCAGCAGGGCAACCTTGTCGAAGACATCTTTTCTCGCTGTGAGCATCAACACCGGCAGGGTAGTATTTTTGCGGATTTCCCTCAGTACCTCCATGCCGTTTTTGGCGGGCAGCATGATGTCCAGCAGCACGGCATCATATGCGCCCTCCGCCAACAGATCTAGCGCCGCCGCTCCGTCGTAGGCCGCCTCGACCGCATAGCCTTCGTGCTCCAGCTCCTTTTTCAGGAAGGAGACGATACCTTCCTCGTCGTCGCAGATAAGGATTTTATGTTTCATGGTGTTTCCTTTCGATCTGTGTTATATTAAATATAACATATACGACTGAAATGTAAAGGAGGCCCCATGAAATCACTATCCGATACCTACACCCTCTCAAACGACCTGCCCATCCCCTGCATCGGCTTCGGCACGGCCGGGGGCGAGCCCGGCAGCGGTGTGCCGGAATCCGCCATCCTCGCCGCCATTGAACTGGGCTATCGCCACATTGACACCGCCCAAAGCTACGGAAACGAAGACAGCGTCGGGCGGGCAGTGAGGCACTGCGGCCTCGCCCGTGAAGATATTTTCGTCACATCCAAGCTGGTCGGCCATGAACATGGCTATGAAAAAACCCACGCCGCCTTCGCTGGCACGATGGAAAGAATGGGGCTGGATTATCTGGATTTGTTCCTGATACATTGGCCGAATCCCATCGCCTACCGCGACCGCTGGCAGGCGGTGAACGCCGAAACCTGGAAAGCCTTCGAGGAACTCTACGCGGCGGGACGCATCCGCGCCATCGGTGTCTCAAATTTTCGCCCCCATCACCTGGACGCCCTGCTTAAGAGCGCCAACGTCGCCCCGATGGTAAACCAAATCCGCCTTTGCCCCGGCGACACCCAGGACGATGTGGTCGATTATTGCCGGGCGCGGGGTATCTTGCTTTCGGCCTACAGCCCATTGGGGGCCGGCGGCATCTTCGCCGTGCCTGAAATGCAGGCCCTGGCACAAAAATACGAAAAATCCATTGCCCAAATCTGCATCCGCTGGAGTCTGCAACAAGGCTTCCTGCCATTGCCAAAATCGGCGACACCGGAGCGCATCAAGGCAAATGCCGATGTCTTTGATTTCGCACTGGAAGCGTCGGATGTCGAATTGATCGCTGGTTTGAAGGGCTGTGTCGGCTATTCGATGGATCCGGACGAGGCGACATGGTGAGGGGTGGGGCTTATCACGTAACCGAGCGACGACATTACTTTGACCACTGTGTCAAATGAAGGATTGCCGTTTGAAGAAAAAGACTTGTACAGGCTCGCCCTGCCACACGCGGCGTCTTCCGCTACTTTTGACATACTGCGAGCACGGGCGACATCGCCAATGGCCGCGACGATAAGCCCGGTATCATTGGTGGAAAAAGCATCCGCCAAGTAAGCAGTGATTTCCGCTTCTGTTTCCAAGTATTTGGCTGGATCCCATATTGTCGTTTTCACTGTTTTCATTTTACATCTCCATTTCCTTGGCTATTTCCTTGGCTTTTTCTATATCCTTTTCTTGTGATGACTTGTCTCCGCCACAGAGCAGTAATATAATTTCCCGCCCTTGTTGGATGTAGTAAACACGATAACCGGGTCCGTAATCAATCCGCAACTCGAAAACCCTACCACCGACAGACTTGGTATTTCCCGTGTTTCCGAGCGAAAGCCTACGGATTCTCGCATTAATTATGGAACGGCCTATCCGGTCTTTCAGCTTACGCATCCAATTTCCAAAATTATCTGTCTCTCGTACCGTCATCACAATCTTATTGTATCCTGTGAGATACAATGTGTCAAGTGGATTATTATGTAGGGATTGGGGAGAAGGGCCGTGTTGGCTATTCGATGGACCCGGATGGGGTGACGAAGTGACTTTTTGATTGCGAATTACTCACAGTAGGGCTATAATAAATTATGGTTTAAGGCAAGTAGTTTTATTGGAGGATAACGTTATGGAAAGGATGACATGGAACCAAATAGCTGAAAAATACCCCATGCAGTGGGTTGGTCTAAACGATGTTATCTACATGGATAACGACGGAATATCTGTCGAAAGTGCCATAGTAAAATATATTGATAAATCTAAGTCCGAGTTAGCAATAATGGCCATAAGAGGCGAAGCAATAATTCCCAGGTTTACCACCCCAAATAATACTTTTCATATGGGTGCAATAGGGAGGGCTTTCATCAAATGATTGAAGTGCTGCAGTTGGATAAAAATGATCAACGTCCAGTTGTTTATACAGAACAATTCTATGGATGCACAGCTCTTCTGGATACAGGAGCATTATTTCCAGTATGGACGGCTTCGGAGGATGCTTTAAAGGAACTCGGTGGCAAGTTAATAAAGAATGAAGTGGCTTTTACCGGTTTTGGTGGTTCGGTAAGTGCTAAATTATATGAGCTTACAGTGAGTCTTGGGAAGATTGTATTTCCCAATATGCATCTCATATATAGCGAAGATGATAATATACCGGGTTATTTATTACTTAGTGCAACTATGTTTAAAGGTATGCATTATACTGTCGATACTGAAAATCATATATTGAAAATCGATACTCGGAGCAATCAAGCGGCTTATAATTTAACGATAGAAGATAAAAACGGAAAGCTATATGTGCTATTGAACCATGCTTAGCTATTGCGGCTCATGAATTGCTCTTTTAAGGAGTCACAACTCCCGTCCCCTTGGCTCTATTTTCCCACCATCCCATACTCCACCCGATAACGCCCCGCAGTCAACACATACGCCTCGCCTTCGCGCGCGGCCCCCGCAATCTCCACATCCGCCGGGGCATGGGGCAGATAGAGTTTGGCCGTGCAGCCGAAGGGGATGAGGATGTTTAGCTCCAGGCGGTCATCGTCATGTAAGCGCCACGAGAGCTCGTAGCGGCCGGCGGCGGATTCGTATGCGGCATCGAGGAAGCCCAGCTCGCGGTGGGGCATGGGTTTCAGGACAACGGCGCGGAAGCCCGGGGCATCCTCGCAGGGGTTTAGGCCCGCCGCGTGGCGGAACAACCAATCGACGATGGCCCCGTAGGCGTAGTGGTTCAAACTGTTCATGCCGGTGGAGGAAATGCTGCCGTCGGGGTTCACGCTGTTCCAGCGCTCCCACATGGTCGTCGCCCCCAGCTTCACTGTATGCAGCCAGCCGGGGTAGTCCTCATTCAACAATATCTTGTATGCCAGATCGTCCAGGCCACATTCCGAGAGGACATTGCACAGAAGCGGTGTCCCGACGAAGCCCGTCTTTAGCTTGTCATTGGATTCGGCCAGCTTATCAACCAACATTTTCTGGATTTTTTCGCGATTTTCCACGATGTTATACCGCAGGGAAAGCAGCAGTCCGGTCTGGGTGTCTATGCAGGGGCGTCCGGTCGCGGAATAGAACTCCGAGCGCACGTCATCCATGATACGTGTTGCCAGCGTGGTATAAAAATGGCTGTCCGCATCTTCACCTAGCACATCGGCCGCCTGCGCCAGAATTTTTGCGCTGTTCGCATAATGGACATCGGCAATGAAGCCGGTGTCGGTGCCGCCAAAGACCTGATCGTCGCCGCCGGCGGGATGGTCGAGTGCCAGCCAGTCGCCAAAATGAAAGATATCGCGCCAAGCGTGATTGTCGCCGTCCAGGCGGGTGATATAATCCACCCATGCCTTCATGCTGGGGTATTGGTCGGCCAGGATTTGGCGGTCGCCATAGTATAGGTACAGTGTCCAGGGGATGATGCAGGCGGCATCGCCCCATACTGAACAGGTGGCGCCTGCGTCGGGCGTGCCCTGGGCGCAAAACGAGGGTATATAATGGGGCACGGCACCACTTATGTCCTGTTGCTCGGAATGAATATCATAGAGGTATTTGCGGAAGAAGGCATGGCAGTCGGCCAGGAAGCAGGCTGTCGGGCAAAAAACCTGGGCATCGCCCGTCCAGCCCATCCGTTCGTCGCGCTGGGGACAGTCGGTGGGCACGTCGAGGAAATTGGATTTTTGCCCCCACATGGTATTGAGAATCAGGCGGTTTATCAGCGCATGGCCGGTCACAAGCGAGCCGGCCGGCGTGATGTCCGAGTAAAGCGCCAAGCCGCGAAAATCTTCTTTGCGTAAATCCGGCACCCCCTCGACCTTCACATAGCGGTAGCCGTAGAAAGTGAACTTTGGCTCAAGGACGCACTCCGTTCCATCGGAAATATAGGTATATTCCGCCTTTGCGCTGCGGAGGTTGTCGCGGTAGAAGTTCCCCTCTTGCAAGATTTCCCCGAAATACAGGCGGACGCGCTCACCTGCCGCCGCAGCCACCCGGAAACGGAAGATGCCGGAGAAGTTTTGCCCCATGTCCAGCACCGTCTCGCCGGCCGGGGTTTTTATGATGGACAATGGCTCTATTGCCTCATGGACGGTGACGGGCAGGCTCAGGCGCTCGCTGAGCTTATCTGCCATGTCATCGTCGCAGGGCGTGGCTTGGATCGGTTCCGTGGGCGGCAGGGTCGCGTCAAACATCTCGCCGTCGTATATGTCGGAGGCCACGGTCTGCCCGCACGTCACCAGCCAATCTGCGTCCGTGCCGATCACGTCCTTGGAGCCGTCTTGGTAGCGGATCCGCAGCTCCGCCAGCAGGCGAAAGTCGTCGGCGTAGGAGGGCTTCTCCGGATGGAAGCCATAGCGGCCCTTGTACCAGCCATTGCCCAGCTCGACGCTCAGGCGGCTATCCCCCGCCAGCAAGCCGGTCACGTCGAAGGTCTGGTATTGCAACCATTGATCGTAGTTATTTAGGTATGGGGTCAGGTATTCATTGCCGACCTTCACCCCATTTATCCGTGCCTCATAGAGACCCAGGCCGCAGATATACAGGCGGGCGGCCGCGACGCGGTCTTTTAGGGCAATGTCACGTATGAAAATCGGATGCCGCGTTTCGTCGGCAGTGCAGGTTATGAAGCGACCTTGCCAGGGTTCATCCCTTTTGCCGGTTTCAAAGCTGTTTACCGCACTGTGTGCTTCCTCACCGCCAGCGTCGCTGCGAACGTACACATCCCAATAATAACGGCAGCGGGGCGCAAGAGCCATGTCCACGGCATGGGCCAGGCTGTCTATGTTTTCCGTGATGCCGCTGTCATAAACAGGCTCGCGCATGTCTGCATGCAATGAGACACGGATGCGGGCGGCGCTTTGGAATTTTCCCGCCGCCTCGCTCACGCGGTAGGAAAACACTAGCCTGTCCATCTTGTAGCCCAGGGGCTCGGTCAGGTGGTTCACTTTGCAATCGATGATTTTCATGGGTTGCCTCCTTGTTTTGCTACGCTATGGTGGATTTATATAGTCCAATCAACGCGTCTCCTACAGCTCTTACATTATTCTTTTGGTCTTCTGTCAGCCATGCTTTTACATCTTCCAGGGCCGATTCCAGATTGCCCGATTTAATTTTCGCAACAATGTCGCCATGATATTGTATGGATTCATTCATTATGTCAGGAACATCCAACTCAGGTATCGTACCGTCAAAATCTGCGCTGTTATGATCATAACTGGGGGAAATCCCTATTATTTTAAAGGTATCGGGACAGTATAGGCAACCAAAATTTTCTCCATGCATATCATGGTTTGATATTAACCAATTTAGGATAAGCACCCGCTCAAAGTCACGTTTGAAGTTGTCGTTTGGGAGTCTGTCATAGAAGTAGCGATGGTGTTGCCCTTCGCGATGGGCTTCACCAAACGCAGAATCTGCATGAAGCTCCGATGCATGGACGAGGGATATTTCATCAGACGTGAATAGCTTTATTTCCACAAGGGTATCATCTTTGTCAATATAAGCCGGAATTGGATCCATGCCCGGCATAATTTCACCATCGATTGGCATGGGGAAATGTATGAAACGTCCATCGGCACTGCGACCTTTGGCAATGCTGGGATTGATAATTAGCACATCCTGAACGGGCAAGCCCAAGGCCTTGCCTATCACGGAAGCAACCCACTCCCGCTCCTGCGTTCCGCCCAGCTTCAGCATGTATCTGCCGCGTATTGCTTTGGAAACGGTTCCTTTCGTGGTAAACAGGGATGTTGTACCCTCCATTGCTTTTTCCCAATCAAGCTTTGCTGTGTCGCCAAATAAGGCCACCTCATTTAATACTTCATTTTGGTCCCTTAATGCTTGAAGCTTCGCCCATGTCATATCGATATCTGAGCGATTGATCCAAAATTTATCCGTTATTGACAAGGCACAGCTATCACGTAAAATATTTTCCAAATCGCGCCCAACTTTCCGCGCGATATATACTTTATTCATGTAAGAGCGTTGAAGGTTATCCATGCGCTTGCGTAACCAGTCCATGAAAAAAACAAAGTCCGGTGAAGCTACACGCAAGCCGAACGGAAGCTTTTGCGGGATAATGACGTCAACAGTGTTTGATTCCCTGTTTGCCAAAGCCACAACTTCATCTTCATGCATCAATATATATGTTGTCGCCGGAATTCCGGTATGTCTGGATAAAGTGTCGGGGATAATGGCCACCGCCTTTCATGATTTAAAGGGCTCGTACCGTTATTGTTTCACAAAACAAGGAATTTGTCAAAGAATGTCTGCTTGACAAGCCATCCCCAGATATGCTAAATTCAACTGGTGACAAAGGTATATATTTGTCCGTATGCGGCTATGGCGGAATAGGCAGACGCGCTAGACTTAGGATCTAGTGGGAGACCGTGCAGGTTCAAGTCCTGTTAGCCGCACCAAAAAGTCCTTACTTAAACCTGCACTGTACTAACTGCGGGTTTAAGTTTACATCGCGAAAGCTCCCAATCGGGAGCTTTTGATTTTGCAAGGGGAATTAGGGTGGAGGTTGTCGCCTAACCTTCTAGTAGTCTGTCAATATCCCTTTTAGCGTAATAAATGTGGCAGATTATCACCTCGTGCTTGCTCTCGTCCACAATATAGAATATCGCATGACCTTCTATGTTCATGCGGCGATACTTAGGGTGAGCATGATAAACCGGCCATGCATAAGGGTTGTCTTTCAGCCCTTTCAGCTTGCGATCCATCTCTTGGAAGATACGCTTACCCATATTCGGATATGGGGCCAGAGCTTCAGCTATAATGGTGACCTCTCGGTTGGCTTGCGGCGTGTGCCGGACTCTATACTCCATAGCCGAACCGTTTTCTGATTGGGGCAAAAACTTCGTCATGGTCTAACAGTACGGTGTTTGGGTCAGCAATTTCTCGTTCGGCCTCGGCCAGTTTGGAGAGTATGATTTGATCCGCGAGGTACTCCCCGGTCACCATATTAAATGGGACTCTTCGCTCTCGCACCAGTGCTTTAAGGCTCGACGCAATGTAAGTTGTCATATTGATACCCATCTCGTCAAGCATCCTCTCCGCCTGCTCTTTTGTAATACCGTCCACTCGAACAGTAATTGCTTTGTCTGCTAGTGTTTTTTTTGCCATCACAACCAACTCCTTTCTCTTGTATTCTATTATACAGCAAATAGCTTGATTTTGCAATATGCTTTTTATTCACATACAGGATAAACGGACAAAATGAACAAATTATGAACATTCCTGAAAAGTAAGCCCTGTAAGTGGTATATAATGCATCCTCCTTTTTAAGCATTCCGCATGCGACATTAATTTGCTCGGCTAAAGCCAAAAGTCTTTTGGCATCCAAAGGGATGCCGCTTTCATCAGCTTTGCCAAGCCCCATTACGATGCGGTGTTTTGGTTTTCCGCTTTCATCGCGATATGATTCAACGATCTGGCAGTAGTTATTTTTTCCGTATTTGGAATATCGTATAAACATATGGCAACCTACGAAAACTCTGTTGCGCAGATTTGCTGCGAATTTTGTCGCAATTCGAAGCCAAAAAACGTAGGCGTAGCATGAGCTGTCCCATGCTTCGCATGGGTGGCGAGGCTTTTTGGCAAAGAAGTGCGGCAAAAGGCGCGGTAAGGGTGCGTGACAGGGGTTTTCGGAGGTTGCCATATGTTTATAATACTACATATTATCGCGATTATAAAGGTATATATGCACTTATGTCATTCATATACAGGTCTACATAATTGGCGAAAATAAAAAAGAGGAAACGCAAAAGCATCCTCATTTTTAGGCTGTTCATATTTTGTAAATTTTATCCGTTTATCGTGCAAATTACCCCTTGCAAGACAAGAAGTTACCCCTCGCGTTGCCCGCAGTTAATCTTGACATTTTTTGACCGGGATATATACTATTTAACATAAAGCTGGGCAAAAGATAAAACTCCCACAGCCACTGGAAATCTTGGCTAATCGTTGGCAGCCGGATAATCCAACAAACCCCTTCCCGGTATAGGAGATACATTTATGAGATATGGAAAGACTACTATACAAGGCAGGTTAACTGCTTTGCTGCTTGCCTTGATTCTACTGCTGCCCAACGTGGCATCCGTGGCGGTGCGCGCTGATGAAAGCACCACGTCAAACGAATGGCATGCGAGTCCTGCCGCCGCAGAGGAACTGCCGGAAATACCCGTCGTTGATGAAAGCCAAGATGCAGATGAACCCAGCGGCGAAGCGGCAACTGACGAAGCGACGGGCGGAGGCGAGGAAGAGGAAGATGACGGCAGCATGGGGCCATCCACGGATGAAGATGTCCATGACAGTACCGAATATGCAATCACTGCAGACGACGACCTTCTTTCCGAACCGGACATCGGAAGCATTAAGCTCGAGCTCTTCTCCCAAGATGGGCAGATGGAGATGCTCGATGTACCAATGGAGTCCTTTTCCGAGACGCTGGGCAGCTTCGGGCCCGCCCCCACTTTTAGCGTGCAAAAACTACGCAACAACGGCCCTGACTCCGAAAACATGGTACTGGTATTCATGGGGGATGGTTTCACGGCTTCACAACAAGACGAGTTCATAAACCAGGCCTCGATAGTCAGTGACGAAATCCTGGCCACCCACCCATTCAGCTCTTTTCAGGATGCCATCAATATATATGCCATCCAGGTTATATCAAATCAATCGGGTGCCTCCAGGGATCCAGACTACAACTCGCCCATTGTCGATAATTATTTCGGCAGCAGCTTCTGGTTTGACGGCCTGACCCAAAGGTTATTATCTACCCCCCGGCTATCCCGGGTGTTCGAGGTGCTAAATTCGCACCTACCCGGCGGATATGACATGCCCGTCTTGTTGGTCAATACCACTACATACGGCGGTGCGGGCGGCAGCATCGCTGTTTCTTCCATCACCCCCGGCGCGGCAGGTCCGGTCACGGTACATGAACTTGGACACTCGTTCGGAGGCCTGGCCGATGAATATTGGTGGGTCGAAGGAAACGGCGGTGGCGGCGGTGAACATCGTGCCAACAGGACGCAGGTCAGTGACCGCAATATGGACACGACGCAGCAATCCACCACCGATCTGTTGAAACATTTCGGTGCAGAAGGCATAAGCCTGTACCGGGCCGACGGCACGACGCCCGTGACCCACTACATGGCGAGGCTGCCCGTTTCAACAGACGGCGTTGTCGATCCACGGGCCATCATCATCGAAGCCCTGCCCGGTGCCAAAAACGAAAGCAATGTCCGGGTAAAAATCGGTATCCTGCCGCTCACGGTGGATAGGGTCAACCTGACTGTGACGGAAAAATGGTAATAACACATGGAGTGCCAATGTCAAGGTGCGCGGAGCAAACTACGTCTTAGCGCCACTTCGGTGCGGGTGGAAAGCGGCAGAAACTTCACGCTGGGAATATCTTCTGCTGATGCTAAAAATCCCCTGGACATAAGCGAAATAGATCGTGTTTTGTTCGATGGGATAGCTACGGATATTTGGAACGGTGACGGAACGATCACGCTTAGGACATCCACTTCATTCAAAAGTAAGCCCGTCCGTGTCTACTTAAAGGGTGCGTCCCAGCCGATAGTAACAGTAGAATGGAGACCTGATACCGAGCCAAATCAACATCAGCACCACCCAGAGATTGGGCAGGGCCACGCAGAGTAAGCGTGAGGTGACGCTTTATCAACTCACGCCACATATAGGCGAGGACATCCGGCTCTCGTTCAGCAGTCCTGCCCATGTAAAGCTTGGCGCCGCCAGGCTGAATGCCGCCAGGCTGAATGCCGCCAGGCTTGCGTCCTTCAAATTAGATGACAACAGGGGTTTTGAACTCTTGCGCAATGGCAATGGTAACTTTAATGTCCGGGTTAATATCAGTGGTGATCGGCAGTAGGGGATGAAAAAACATATGCCTTGGATGGTGCGGAAACCGGAATTTTACAAAACATTGCTCATGCTGGCAGGCCCCATGATTTTACAGAGCATACTGTCTGTCAGCGTCGGCTTTGCCGACAACATCATGGTCGGCCAGTTGGGCGAAACAGCCGTGGCGGGTGTGCTGGTTGCCAATCAAGTACAAAACATCCTGCAAATGCTGGTGGTAGGGGGCATTGCCTCCTCGCTGGTGCTGCTGTCCGCCCAATATTGGGGAAAACGCGACATAGAAAGCATAAAGGCCATTGTCGCCATAGCCATAAAAGCGGCTTTGGCCATTGGCATAACGGTCAGCGTCGTGGTCATCGCCATGCCGGAGGCTGTGCTGGGTATCTTCACAAACGACCAAAATGTCATAGCCGAGGGCACGAGTTTCATCCGCATAATCGCTTTTTCGTATGCGTTTTTTTGCGTCACGCATACCCTCATGGCTTCGATGCGCTGTGTGGAGGTAGTGCGGGTCGGTGTGTGGGTTGCGCTGTCCACTTTATTTATTTGCGTGTTTTTAAACTACGTGCTAATCTTCGGCAACCTGGGTTTCCCGGCCCTGGGCATAAGGGGGGCTGCCATTTCCACCTTAATCGCCCGTGTCGTTGAAGCGCTTATCATGATAGTGTATGTCCGCTTTTACGATAAACGGCTTAAACTCCGCTTTTACCAGCTTGTTAAAACAAACCGTCTGCTTTTGGCGGACTTTTTTAGATACGGCCTGCCCATCATGGGCGGCGATGTGCTGTGGGGGCTGGCCGGTGCGGCCCAAATTGCCATTCTGGGCAGAATGGGCGAGGCCGCGCTGGCCGCAAACAGTATTTCCATGGTATTGTTCCAGGTGACGACCGTGATAATGTGGGGCTTTTCCGGCGCAAGCGCAGTGATTATCGGCAAAACCGTCGGCAGTGGGGACCGCGATTTAGTTAAGCAATATGCGCGCACCATGCAAATAATCTTTCTAGTGATAGCAATAATCACCAGCGCCACCATTTTGAGCATGCGCGATCTGTTTATCTCAATCTATCAGTTCACACCGGAAACGCAGCTGGTTGCCAGGCAGTTCATGACGATTTTGGGCCTGTCCATCTTGGGAACAGGATACCACGCGCCCTGTTTTGTCGGCATTATCCGCGCTGGCGGGGATGTTAAATTTGTGTTAATTGTGGATGCCATTTGTGCATGGGGGCTGGTGCTGCCCAGTGCATTCCTGGCCGCCTTTGTCTTTGGCATGCCGCCTTGGGTGGTGTTCTTTTGCCTAAAGAGTGATCAGTTTTACAAGTGGATAATTGCCATCATTAAAACAAATCGCTTCAAATGGATTATCAATTTGACGCGCGATAATTTTGCCCCCAAACGTGACGAAAGCCTTGCCGCCAGCCACGAAAAATAAAAACTGCTCCATTCGTTTAGTTTCGTCGTCCCTTTCCCAGCATTGCCCGTATATGTTTATATGTGTCCCTTTCGCCCTTATCGGCTAACAACGTGAGTAATTTTACCAGCCTGGCCCGCGTATTATCGTGCATGGGGGCGGGGTCTTTGCCACTTTGATAGTATATCAGGGCGGAGGCATCGCTATATTTTTCCCTGTCATAGACCTTGCAGGCCGCCACCCGGTCGATAAACATCTCGACCAAGTATTTGTCCGGCATTTCCACCGGGGCCATGCCGCCGGGCACGTAGCGCATACTGTAGTCTATCCAGTATTCATAGTGGTGCTTATTGCGGCCTTTGTGGTGAAGCCAAGCGGAAGAATAGCCGATGGCGTTTCTCTCGCCGTTGTTGGGGCTTTGATGGCCGTGGTAGTATTTAACCCCGACCCTAAACTCACCGGGGCTAAATTTGGATAAATCGTGACATAAGCCTTGCCATATAAGGCCCACCCGAAAGCAGCCAAGCATCACGATATGGCGGTGTCTAAGGATTGTTTTTAGGTGTCTAAAAAAACGCATAGGCATAATCTTCTAGTTGTCAATATGGGCAGAGATAAATACACAGACGCAACGCTCGTTCATAAGGATGCTGTCTTTTTTAAGCCCCGGCTCACTGGCGCCCTCATAGCTACTAAAGGCCATTTGCCAAACAAGACCCTGGGGCAAGTGCGGCAGGGCCAGGGTGGCTTTTTGCCAATGCATGTTTATCGCCAGGTATATAAAGGCATCTGCGCATTGGTTATTGTATTTTGCATATGTGCCGCAGAGCATGATGCCCAACGTACGGCTTATGGGATAGAGGTCCGGCCGCCAAGCCTCGGCCCCATGGTAGGATACGTCCGGATAGCCGCACCTTTGCCAGTCCAGGCCGCGCAGGGTCTCCTTCATGCGCAGTATGGGATGGCTTTTACGGAAAACGGACAGCATACGGGTGTAGGATAAGAGTTCCTGGCTCGTCGCGGATTTAGACCATTTGACCCAGCCGGTATCATTATCCTGGCAATAGGCATTGTTATTTCCGTGGCGGCTGTTGCCAAATTCGTCGCCGCTGAATATATAAGGCACACCCTGGGACATGAATAACAAGCTCAGGGCATTTTTTATCTGTTTTGTCCGCAGGGCCACAATCGCTTTTTTACGGCTTACGCCCTCCGCACCGCAGTTCCAGCTATAGTTTTTGTCACTGCCGTCCCGGTTTTTTTCACCGTTGGCCGCATTATGCTTTTTATCAAAGGCCACGCTGTCAAACAAAGAAAAACCGCCATATGCCGCCAGATAGTTAATAACGCCACGGCCTGGCATGTTATCTTTTTGACGGTACATAAAGGCCGCCGTCATGTCTTCGTCTCCCCTTATCAGACGGCGCACATCGGCCAAATAGGCATCGCGGAACAGTCCGGTATTGGCGTAGCGCGGCATATCCTCCCAATAGTCTTGCTCATGGTAGCTTAACTTTGTGCCGGAGAGCAGGGCATCGTGCGTGATTAGCGCAAAGGGCAGCCCATGACCAATGAGGTGTATGCCGTCTATGTGGTACTCCAGTACCCAAAAACGCAAAATGGCCAAGGTGTCCGCCGCAGATATCTCCGGCGTAAAATAAAAGCACATATGGACTTCCATGCCATTTTTATGAAAGCTCTTCACCATGCTTTTGAAGGCGTGATCCGCTCGCTCGCCGCCGGCATAGGCTGTTTTGGGTGCGTAGTAGTGCGCGGCCTTAAAACCCCAGCAATTAAGGCGGCTGCTTTCCTTGCCGTTTGCCGGGTCCGTGATAGTCTCTACTTCATTAAAATCATAAGCCGGCATGAGTTCCACCGCCGTCACCCCCAAACTTTGCAGATAGGGTATCTTGGCGCTCACTCCGGCAAAGCTGCCCCTGCTTTTTACGCCGGAACTGGCGTGCATCGTAAAAGCACGGACATTGAGGCCGTATATAAAGCTCTCATGCCAGGGAATATTCGGGGCCACGTCCCTACCCCAATCGAAATCATCCAGATAGAAGGCGCCGCGCAGTTTTTTTTCATCTGTGCGCCCCCATTCTTCATTGCCGACAATTATTTTTGCCTCGCGGTCTAAAAATGTCTGAGACCCCCGATAATAGAGATATGTATGCTTGTCTGTCACGCTCATGTCTACGTTCAGGGCGCAAAGACTACCCCGCCTCCCCTGGGGGGAAAAGGGGAGGCGGCATACATTGTCTTGCTCGTCATATATAAGCACCCCGCCATCCAAAGCGTCCGACATATCGGTGCAAAAAGATACGCTGCCGGTAAGAACCGTGGCGCCCTTTTCGCGCGGGGGAAAATAGCGGGGGCTTATTTGTTCCTTCATGTCATACCTTTTAGTAATTTTGTGCCTTAAGCTCAAAATATGCCTGCGGGTGGGCGCACACGGGGCATAGGCCGGGGGCGCTGACTACATCGACGCTGTGTCCGCAGTTACGACATATCCAGACCTTTTTTTCGCCTTTGGAAAACACCGCGCCGGCCTCGATATTGGCCACCAGGGCCAGATAGCGTTCCTCATGCTCCTTTTCGATTTTTGCCACGCCGTCAAACAAGAAGGCGATGTCATTAAAGCCTTCGGCGCGGGCTTCCTCGCCCATGCGTTTGTACATGGCCGTCCATTCTTCGTGTTCGCCGGCGGCCGCGGCCTTCAGGTTATCCATCGTGGAGCCTATCTCGCCGCCACACAGGAGCTTGAACCACAGCTTGGCGTGCTCCTTTTCGTTGCCGGCCGTTTCCTCGAAGATGGCGGCTATCTGCTCATAGCCTTCCTTTTTCGCCTTGGAAGCAAAATATGTGTACTTATTACGGGCCTGACTCTCGCCAGCAAAGGCTTCCATGAGGTTTTGTTCTGTTTTTGTTCCTTTTAGATTTGCCATATGTGTCCTCCTTTTTAATCGCGCCCTAGTTCGCGCTCCCGCCCCCTCTAAGCTACTCCCATTGTAGCACATCTTCTGCTTTGTGTAAATAATCTATCGCTTGCATATAACCCATAAGGCCCTGGCCCATGATTTGATGGTCGCAGGATGCGGCGGTGACGGATATTTGCCTAAAGGGCTCACGTTCCATGATGTTGGAGATATGGACCTCCACCTTGGGGATGCCCAAAATGGCCAGGACATCGCATATGGCATAGCTATAGTGCGAATAGGCGCCCGGATTGATGATCAGGGCCTGCGTGCCGTCCGCGTAGGCATCTTGGATGCGGTCTATGATGGCGCCTTCGTGGTTGGATTGAAAGACTTCGATCTCGTCATCGCGCTCCGCTCCTTTTTGGCCAATCAACCCCAGTAGGTGTTGATAGTCCTTGTTGCCATAGATGTCTGTTTCGCGTATGCCCAGAAAGTTTAGGTTGGGGCCGTTGATGATCAGTATTTTCATGTTGTGTCCTCCAATATTTCCTCCGCAATTTGCTCCGGTGTCAAGTCGTCGGTATTTATGCTATAATTGGCCGCCTCTTGGTACAGGGCTTCCCGCTTTTTCAATAAAGCCTGTATTTTTTGCTTTGGATCCATGTCTGTATCGCTTAACAAGGGGCGGTCCGCGCTTTTACGGGTGCGTTCACGGATACGGTCCACGGATGCCTTTAGGTACACCACCCGCCCCAGTTGCTTCAGCATCCGGCGGTTTTCCATGCTCAATACCATGCCGCCGCCGGTGGCGATGATCAGTCCTTGCTGGGCACTTTCCAAGAGATTTTCAAGGCACAGCGTCTCCAGCTTGCGAAAATGGGCTTCGCCGCGTGTGGCAAAAATCTCCGCCACGCTCATGCCTTGTCTCTCTTCTATCCACTCATCCGTATCTATCCATCTGCGGCCCGACTGGGCGGACAGGCCGGCCGCCACCGTGCTCTTGCCCGAGCCCATAAAACCGACCAGGATAATATTGGGCCCGGCCGCCGCCCTTAGTCTGTCATATGTGTGGTTTATGTATGCATCCGGCACCTTGGTGTCCTGCCATATATCATAGGCATCCACCCCCTGATAGAGCAGCATTTTAAGCCCATTGTGGGCCCGGCCGCCCGCCTTTCGCAGCATCCGCATGAAGGCCGTCTCCACGGGATGGTAGATCATGTCCATGCCCGCCGTCACGCGCTCATAGAAAGCCGGATCTGTTAGCAGGGCTTCGTCGCATTTTGCTCCCATCCCCAGGCTGGTACATTGAATGGCCAAGAGCCCATTTGTGGGCAAGCGGGTAATGTCATCCGCCGCGACGGCAAAAAAACGTTCGTTCCCGCCCAGTTGATTCATTTCGGCGGCCAGTGTGCGGGCCTTTTCCCTGCCCCGGTTGATGATAAACACCCGGGCCGCGCCGTATACATGGCACATATAGGCGGCAGAACGGGCCGTGGCACCGGCTCCCAGGATGGCGATTTGGGCGCCGCCCACCATCATCTGCTCACTTGCCATTGCCCGGTACAGGCCCGTATAATCCGTGTTATGGCCGACATAGCCGCCTTTAGTGCGCAGCAGGGTATTGACCGCGCCGATTATGGCGGCAGCCGGATCCAGGGCCTTTAGATGGGGTATCACTGCTTCTTTATGGGGGGTGGTGACATTCAGGCCGCATATACCCAGCTCATACGCGCCTAATATGGCTTTTTCCACCATATCCCCGCCTTTGTCAAATTTATCAAAGGCGGGCTTTTCCACCATATCCCAGCTTTTGTCGAATTCGACAAAAGCTGGCCTTGCCACCGGAAAAGCCACATATATCAAGTCATGGCCCATTTGCCCGGCCAAGCTATTATGCAAAAGCGGCGACAGGCTATGGGAGACCGGGTCGCCAATCAAACCGTATACTTTAGTTTTGCCACTAACGCCCATCGCTGCCGCCATCCTTATTGCCCATTTTTTTTAAGTAGCGCCGCCAGATAAGCTTCTCCGGATGGCGCTTTAGTTTTATGTGCAGGTCTTCCATTCCATCTATCGGAATGACCCGATAAGACATGATCCCAGCCCGGTTGGCGCCCCAGATGTCCGTGAATAGCTGGTCCCCGACATAAAAGGTCGTGGCCCTGTCGGTTTCCATTTTTTCCATTGCCCGCAAGTAGGGTTTCAAGGCGGGTTTATTGGCCTTATGGACATAGGCGCTTTGCGCCGCGTCCGCAAAGGGTTTCACGCGATGTTCCTCGTTGTTGGACAAAATCATCGTCTGATAGCCGATACGCTTAAGCTTCATAAACAAGGCCCGCGCCCGCTCGTCCATCGGCGCCCCGTGCGGCACCAGGGTATTGTCTATGTCAAATATTATCCCTCTGTATCCTGCTTGATACAGTTCCTCATAGGGGATGTTATAGGCACATTCTGTGTAATGCGTGGGGTAAAAGCGGTCTAAAAAAGCCATCTCTTGTTGTCGTCCTTTCGTTTATCATAATTATAGTAAGCCCAATTCCATATCACCGTCACTCAGGTGGCCCTGGTCCATGATGAGCAGGCGCGTACACATTTTTTTTAGCACGCGCATATCATGGCTTATCAAAATGATGGACAGGCCCATCTGCTTATGCAAGCTCTTTAAAAGCTCCAAAATTTGTTCCTCCACCTTTGCGTCCAGGGCCGAGACCGGTTCATCGGCAATGAGCAGACGTGGCTGGTTCATCAAGGCGGCGGCAATCATCAGGCGTTGGCGCTGCCCGCCGGAGAGCTGGCCGGGGTAGCGCGTCAGGATGCTTTCCAAGGTGGCGTCCTTTGCCACCAAGGCAGCGTCTTGTACCACCAAGGCGGTGTCCTGTGCCGCCAAGCCTACATGGGCCAGCATTTCCCGCACCCGTTGTTTTCGCTCGTCTTTACTTAATCCGCCGGCTATCTTCAGGGGTTCTTCCAGTATCCAGGCGATCTTACGGGCGGGATTTAGGGCGCTCACAGGGTCTTGGAAGATCATCTGCGGGCGCTCGGAAAAATGCTCTATTGTGCCGTCGTAGTCTTTATTGATATGGAGGATGGTCTTGGCCAGCGTCGTTTTACCGCTGCCGCTTCTCCCGGCCAGGCCCAGTATTTCCCCTTCTTTCAGGCAAAACGACACATCAAAGAGGATTTGTCGCCTGTTTTGCTTGCGTCCGCCGCTAAGCTCGCTGGCGGCGCTGGTTTGGTAGGCGTTTAGGTGTTTGACTTCGAGGATGTTTGCGACCGTGTCCATGTGTATAGTATAGGCTGAGTGGCGCGTTATGTAAAGGGGTATCGTTGGTGGGGAGACTGTCCGAAAACTCGTCATTGCGGCCCCCGAGCCGCAATCTGTTACTTGACAAGTACGCATTTCAGGGATAGATTGCGGGTCAAGCCCGCAATGACGACAATAAGTGCGCGTTTTCGGACGGTC
>Ga0099364_10001474_pt1 | contig 38700 bp, 39 predicted proteins | sample TergutTh196P3_FD_73070 | JGI IMG/M metagenome (GOLD analysis project Ga0099364, IMG submission 73070) | Microcerotermes parvus P3 segment gut microbial communities from Pointe-Noire, Republic of the Congo - Th196 P3 | ecosystem: Host-associated > Arthropoda: Insects > Digestive system > Gut ... | reverse complement strand
GGCAGATTCTATCTCTATCACTTGTTCAGCGTTGATATGATATCTTTTCGGCATTTCATCACCCTGTTTTATTATACCACATCGTCACTTATTACGGTAGCTGTTTTGTTTGGGATTGGTATTATATAGTCGAACTACCCCAAAATTGCCACGTCTTAGCGGTCTATTTTCCGCCTCACTGCGTTGTCGCATCGCTTCACATTGCCGGGCGCTAGCCCGCCTGCGTCCTCCGCCTTGTGAGGCAAAAAAATATCCTCGCTAATCCTGTGTCGATTTTGAGGTGGTTCGACTATACTATCTGAAAATACGGCTATGCATATATTCGCAAAACTCAACTGCTTTCGTGCTGTCAACCGGTATAAATTTACCCTGCGCATAATCATCCAACGCTGTTTTAACCATACTGTTATATTTGCAATCTAAATTCTTTATTCCCCAATGTCCGCCTTGCTCCTTTGAAAGGATTAACCCATCATCCTTATACGCGAGGGCCCTGCATAAATTTAAAATGAAATAAACCGGATTGTTGCCGATTAGCTCTTTTGCGCCTTGAATATCACCTTTTATGCTGTCAAAGTAACATTCTTTTGGGATTTCACCGAAAACACCGTCAACAGGTTCGCCGCATAATACAATCCCCACATGCTTTATAACCGTGAAATGGGCCGCCAAATCCTTATCCACACCATTCATCTTTTCGCAATACTCCAGCGGATTGTTCTCGTACCAATCCTTATTATTATTGGAATAATGCAGGTCATATGGCGTCGGATATATAAAATTCATGCAATGCTTTTTTAATACAACGCTCATTTCCAAGCCTTTTTGCGGCGCGGTGTTATTTATTTGCAAGGTTTCTTTCATAAGTTTATTTTTAACATCAACCGGTATGGAGCGATTTACCACGACAATGTAATCAATATCGCTTTTCTCCCAATTAAAGCAATTAAATGCTATCGAGCCGTGAATATATATGCCTGTCAGATTATTCTGAAGCAATCCGGTATAACTTTCCTTTATTTGTTGCAATATGGGAATCTGATTTACTGATTTCACCCCCGTTTTAATTGATGATAACCGCCAAGATCCTCGCCCGCTTTCCTGAATCGTTGCGCAGGCCGTGGCGTCCCCCGCCGCCCGTGATCATGTAATCGCCCGTTACGAACGGGGCTTCGCCGCCGTCCCCGTCAATGCTTACAAGCTCGCCCTCCATGACATAGAATATCTCAACGTCTTTTTGGTGGGCGTGCATGGGAAGCACAAAGCCCGGTTCAAATACAATTTCCGAGAAAAGCCTTGTCTTGCCGAACATTTCTTCGCAAGTAAACCTGTGGCGTACTTCAAAGATATCAGAGCTGCCGCCGCACGGCCGGTTTTCCACGGTGTATTCGCCGCTTTTTCTTATCATCTGTGAAATCCTCCTTTTCCGGTTATTTATGTTATTGCTATTTTAATGGTATCATGTTTTAAAGCCGGGCGCAAGAAATCATTTGCCTTTTTTTGTGAATTCATGTAAAATGAATAGGAATGAATTTGCGGAAGGATGTACATAATGGCGGATAAGCAAAAGGAGAATTCAGGCAAGCAAAAGGCGCTTGAAGCGGCTTTGCACCAGATAGAAAAGCAGTTCGGCAAAGGCGCGGTCATGAAGCTTGGGCAAAACAGCGTGTTAAATGTGGAAGCGATTTCGACCGGCTCCTTGTCGCTTGACATGGCGCTGGGGATTGGCGGCGTGCCGAAGGGCAGGATTGTGGAAATTTTCGGGCCGGAAAGCTCCGGTAAGACCACGGTTGCGCTGCATATCGTGGCGGAGGCGCAAAAAGCGGGCGGCGAAGCCGTTTTCATCGACGTGGAGCACGCGCTTGACCCCGTTTACGCAAAAGCCTTGGGCGTTGATATTGATTCGCTTCTGGTTTCGCAGCCCGATACCGGCGAGCAGGCGCTTGAAATCTGCGAAGCGCTTGTTAGAAGCGGCGCGGTTGACGTCGTGGTGGTGGACTCCGTTGCGGCGATGGTGACAAAGGCCGAGATTGAGGGCGAAATGGGCGACAGCCATGTGGGCGTTCAGGCACGGCTGATGTCGCAGGCATTGCGGAAGCTCACGGGCGCGATTTCGAAATCAAACTGCGTGTGTATTTTTATCAACCAGCTGCGCGAAAAAATCGGCATTGTCTACGGCAACCCGGAAACCACGCCGGGAGGCCGCGCGCTTAAGTTTTATTCCTCCGTCAGGCTGGATATCCGCCGTCAGGAGCAGCTTAAAAACGGCACGGAGGTTATCGGCAACCACACCAAGGTTAAGGTGGTAAAAAACAAGGTGGCGCCGCCGTTTAAAGAAGCCGAGTTCGATATCATGTACGGCTCGGGCATCTCGCGTGTGGGCGAAATCCTTGACTTGGCGACGCAGCTTGACATCATCAACAAAAGCGGCGCGTGGTTTTCCTACGGCGAGACAAGGCTGGGGCAGGGCCGCGACAACGTGAAGCAGTACATGGCGGATAATCCCGGCTTCACCGAGGAAATCGCAAAGCTTGTTATGGAAAATAAGGAAAAGATAAACCTTTCCGCGAAGGGCAAGAAGTCAAAGCTTGCGCCGAAGGCCGAGGCGAAATCCGTCGACATCGCGGTTGATGACGATAAAGCGTAATGAAAGAACCGATTGAAGCTGTAAGGGGATATGCCATTACACTGCTTTCGCGGCGCGCGTATACTGAAGCGGGACTGTACGAAAAGCTTGAGGTACGGTACGGCGAAGAGGCCGCCGCGTCCGCCGTTGCCAGGATGACGGAGCTTGGGCTGCTCGACGATGAGGACTACGCGCGGCGGTACTTTTCGGATTTAACCGGGCGCAAGGGCATGTCGAAACGCCGCGCCGCTCAGGAATTAAAGCGCAAGGGCATTGATGCCGGGATTATCGAGGCGGTTACAGGCGAGACTCCGGACGACGCGCAGCCGATGATTGCGCGCGTGATAAAGCGCAGGTACGCCCGGTATTTGGACGATGAAAAAGGCCGCAGGAAAACGATTAACGCGCTTTTGCGGCTGGGGTACGGTTACGGCGATATTTTTGCCGTGCTGCGGAACCTTGAAGCCGACGAAAATTATTATGAAGATTGGGAATAGACAATGACAAATGCGAAAATAGGTTTGGTCTCGCTGGGATGCTCGAAAAATCAGGTTGATGCGGAACGCATGGTGGCGCTCCTGCGTGCCGACGGGTTTGAGCTTTGCGCCGACGCGGGGCTTTGCGACGTCGTGATCATCAACACATGCGGGTTTATAGAAGACGCGAAAAAGGAAAGCATAGAAAACATCCTTGAGTTCGCGATGCTAAAGGATGAAGGGCGTGTAAAGGCGATAGTCATTACAGGCTGTCTTGCCGAGCGGTACCGTGAACAGGTAGAAGACGAATTCCCGGAAGCCGACGTGATTTTGGGGATAGGCAGGAACGGCGATATCAGCGAAGCGGTGCGCCGTGCGCTAAACGGAGAGCGCGTTGTGGAATTCGGCGAGAAGAGCGGGCTTCCGCTTGAGGGCGATAGGATTTTGGCGAACCTGCCGTTTTACGCGTACCTTAAAATCGCCGACGGGTGCGACAACCGATGCAGCTATTGCGCCATACCGATGATACGCGGGGAATTCCGCAGCCGAAAAATGGAGGATATCGTCGCCGAAGCCGAGCTTCTTGTAAGCCGCGGCGTCACGGAGCTTAACCTCGTCGCGCAGGACACAACGCGCTACGGCATGGATCTTTACAGCAGGCTTATGCTGCCGGAGCTTTTAGATAAGCTGTGCGAAATAGAGGGCCTGCGATGGTTGCGCGTGCTTTACTGCTACCCCGACAACATCACCGACGAGCTGCTTCAGGTTATGGCAAAGCAAGATAAAATCGTAAAATATATCGACGTGCCGGTGCAGCATGTTTCCGCACGCGTATTGAAGGACATGAGCCGCCGCGGCGACGCCCGAAGCCTTGCCGCGCTGATGGAAACGATACGCGCTAAGATCCCCGGCGTAACGCTCCGGACGACCTTGATAACGGGCTTCCCCGGCGAAACGGACGAGGAGTTCGAGGAGCTTTGCCGGTTTGTGTCAAAGGTACGGTTTGACAGGCTCGGCTGCTTTACATATTCGCGGGAAGAGGACACAGAAGCGGCGAATTTGCCAAACCAGCTTGACGAGGATGTAAAGAGGCGCCGCGCGGATGTTATCATGGAGCTTCAAATGGATATTCAAATGGAAATTGGCGAAGCTAAAATCGGCGGTGAGATTGAGGTTTTGTGCGAGGGCTATGACCGCATCGCCGAGTCATGGTTCGGGCGAAGCGCCGCCGATGCGCCGGATATCGATACAAAAGTGTTCTTTACGACGGCTTCGAAGGTGGCTCCGGGGGACTATGTAACCGTTCGCATTGAAGATGCGCTTGACTGTGATTTAGTGGGGGTAAGGGCAGAATGAACCTTCCAAACAAGCTTACAATCCTGAGAATCCTGATGATACCGCTGTTTGTGTTCTTCTTTTTTTGGTATGAAAACCCGTTTGGCATAACGCTTGCGCTGCTGACGTTTTTAGCGGCGGCCGCCACGGATTTGATTGACGGCAAAATCGCGCGGTCAAGAGGGCTTGTCACCGATTTTGGAAAGCTGATGGATCCGCTTGCCGACAAGCTTTTAACCACGGCGGCGTTTTGCTGCCTGTTTGCAAACAGAATCGGCATGGGGGTTATCATCTCGTTTATTTTAATCCTGTCGCGTGAGTTTCTCGTCACGTCCGTAAGGCTTGTGGCGGCGGGCAAGGGCGAGGTTTTAGCCGCCGATGTGTGGGGGAAGGTCAAGACCGTAATGCAGATGTCGTGGATTAGCCTTGAGCTTTTCGGTTACGCCTTGTTCGGAGAAATAGGCCACTATCTTGAGGAGAGAGGTTACGATTACATTACCGACGGCTTACATCACTGGTGGGCGGAGGCTTACTTTAACTTTATGAATATTTTTTTATATGTCATGGTTGCCGTCACGGTGCTGAGCGGCGCGCACTACATCATCAAGAACCGCGCCCTGTTTAAGGATACGTAAAAAACAGTTGCTTTTTTCAGCAGCATGGCGTATACTGATACCAAAGGCCCCGGCGAAGTGCGCCTGTCAGCACGTGGCGGCAAATGCGGAAGCCCCGGCGCCCGCAAAGTATCGTCATGCGCCTCGCCCGCGTTACGGGGCGGAGAATTACCGCAGCCGGTGATTCAATAAGATACAAGACAGAGTGGAACCGCGGTTTTACCGCCTCTGAACAGGCAGTATATGCTTTTCGGGGGCTTTTTATTTTTCTGGGAGGGAATCATAATCATGTTTGACGGCATAAAAAAAGATATAAACGCTATAAAGGAGCGCGACCCTGCGGCGAGGACAACGTTCGAGGTCTTAACGCTGTATCCGGGGCTGCACGCGATTGCCCTGCACAGGCCGGCGCACTGGCTCTACCGGAACAAGGCGTTTTTCCCGGCGCGGCTGATATCGCAGTTTTCCCGCTTTTTAACGGGGATTGAGATTCACCCCGGCGCAAAGATTGGCCGCGGCGTGCTGATTGACCACGGCAGCGGCGTTGTCATCGGCGAAACTGCCGAGGTAGGCGACAACTGCACGATTTATCAGGGCGTGACGCTCGGCGGCACAGGCAAGGAAAAGGGCAAACGCCACCCGACGCTCGGCAAGGACGTGCTTGTCGGCAGCGGGGCGAAAATTTTAGGCCCGTTTACGATAGGCGACGGCTCGAAAGTCGCGTCCAACGCGGTTGTATTGCAGCCGCTGCCGCCCGGCTCCACGGCCGTCGGCGTACCGGCAAGGGTCGTTAAGGTAAACGGCAAGCGCGTTCAGGATAAGCTCGACCACGTCCACACGCCGGACCCCGTTTCGCAGGAGATTTGCAGGCTCCAGGCGGAGATTGGCCGCATGAAAAAACAGATTGAAGCGCTGGAGGCGCAAAACGGCATAAGCCGCGAGCAAGAGCGGCAGGGATAAACAAACGGTAAGGATAAACAGGAGGGAAGGAAGCTTCATGCAAATATTCAATACCCTTACAAAAAGAAAGGAAGACTTTGTACCGGTTGAAAAGGGCAAGGTCAAGCTTTACGCGTGCGGCCCCACGGTTTATAATTTTATCCACATCGGCAACGCAAGGCCCATTTGTGTATTCGACACGTTGCGCCGTTATTTTGAGTATACCGGATACGATGTCACATTCGTGCAGAACTTTACCGACATCGACGATAAAATCATCGCAAAAGCAAACGAAGAGGGCGTGGGGTACGAGGCCATCGCGGAGCGGTATATGGCGGAATATCAAAAGGATGCGGACGGGCTCGGCGTGCGTGCGGCGACAATCCACCCGAAGGCTACCGAGACGATGGACACCATCATCGAAATCATCGGCACGCTGATTGAGAAGGGTTACGCCTACGAAAGCGGCGGCGACGTTTATTTCAGAAGCCGCAGCTTTGAGGAGTATGGCAAGCTTTCGCACCAGACAATCAATGAGCTTGACGCGGGCAAACGCATCGACATCACCGAATCCAAGGAGGATTTCAGCGACTTCGCCTTATGGAAAAGCTCAAAGCCGGGCGAGCCGTACTGGGATTCGCCTTGGGGCCGCGGCAGGCCGGGCTGGCATATCGAATGCTCCGCGATGGTAAAAAAATATTTAGGCGACACGATTGATATCCACGGTGGCGGGCAGGATTTGATTTTCCCGCACCATGAAAACGAAATCGCTCAGAGCGAATGCAGCGCCGGCGCGGAATACGCGCGTTACTGGATGCACAACGGCTACATCAGCATCGACAACCAGAAAATGAGCAAGTCGCTCGGCAATTTCTTCACCGTACGCGACGTAGCCGAAAAATACGGCTACGAGCCGATTAAATTCCTGCTGCTTTCGGCGCATTACAGAAGCCCGATCAATTACAGCCTTGACGCGCTCACACAATGCAAGGCGGCGCTGGAACGCCTGCATAACTGCCGCGACAACCTTGATTTCGCGCTCAAAAACGCAGGTGACGGCGCGAACGGGGCGGAAGATTTTTTTGATACGCTGAAAAGCCGCAGGCAGCAGTTTATTGATGCGATGGACGACGATTTAAACACGGCCGACGCCATTGCCGCACTGTTTGAGCTTGTGCGCGACTGCAACACGCGTTTTGCGAAAACCCCCGGCAAGGCCGAATGCGAAGCTGCAATCGAGCTGTTTGACGAGCTTTGCGGTGTGCTGGGGCTGCTTTATAACCGCAAAAGCGGCGACCTGGACGATGAAATCCAAAAACTGATAGACGAGCGGCAGTTAGCGCGGAAAAACCGTGACTTCGCCCGCGCCGACGCGATACGCGACGAGCTAAAGGCAAAGGGCATCGCGCTTGAAGACACAACCCAGGGCGTCAAGGCGGTGCGCATCTAACTGGTTCACGTGCCAGTAAATTGTACAGTTCCAAGCCATAATTTACACATTATTTCGTTACCGCGAAAACATTGTATTTTTTATAAGATTCCGCTATAATAGAACTGTGATTTATATTATAAATACAGATTCTTATTTAGGGGGTGCTTGCGTTGGGTGTTTCAAGCGCGATTTTCTGGCTTATCATAGCCGTTCTTTTAATTCTCATTGAAAGCGCGACGGTTCAGCTTGTTTTCATGTGGTTCGCGGCGGGCGCGGTTGTCGCCATGCTGTCGTCGTTTATGGGCGCGCCTGTGCTTGTGCAGTTAATCTTATTTTTTATCACGTCTATCGTGGCGCTGATTATCCTGCGCCCGATTCTGCAAAAAAAGATTACGCCGAGAAAGACCGCCACAAACGCCGATGCGGTAATCGGGAAAACCGGCGTCGTTACAGAGGAAATCGATAATCTCATGCAAACCGGCAGGGTGATTGCCAACGGCCTTGACTGGACGGCAAGAAGCGCTGACGATAGCAAGATAGAAGTAAAACAAAAGGTTGCGGTAAAAGCCATTGACGGCGTGAAGCTGATTGTGGAACGCACCGACGACGAATAATGGAGGGTATACATAATGGTTATCGACTTTGGAGCTGTTTTCGTACTGATTTTGATTTTCCTGCTGGTTGTGATTTTGCTTACCAACGTAAAAATTGTGCCACAGGCGAGGGTATACGTCATCGAGCGGCTTGGCGCGTACTACAAAACGTGGGACACGGGGCTTCATATGAAAATCCCGCTGATTGACCGCATTTCAAAAAAGGTATCTATCAAGGAGCAGGTCGCCGACTTCAAGCCGCAGCCTGTTATCACGAAAGACAACGTAACCATGCAGATTGACACGGTTCTGTTTTTTCAGGTGACGGACGCGAAGCTTTTCACCTACGGTGTCGAGCGCCCGCTTTCGGCGATTGAAAGCCTCACCGCCACGACGCTGCGTAACATCATCGGCGATTTGGAGCTTGACCAAACGCTGACGTCCAGAGACACCATCAACACGAAAATCACCGCGACGCTTGACACCGCCACCGATAAATGGGGCATCAAAGTCAACCGCGTGGAGCTTAAAAATATTCTACCGCCGCGTGAAATTCAAGACGCGATGGAAAGACAAATGAAGGCCGAGCGTGAGCGCCGCGAGGCAATCCTTAGGGCGGAGGGCGAAAAACGCAGCCAGATTCTTGTCGCCGAAGGCGAGAAAGAATCCGCGATTTTGCGCGCCGACGCCAAGCGCGAGGCTCACATCCGCGAGGCACAGGGCCAGTCCGAGGCCATCCTGATGGTGCAAAGGGCCACAGCCGACGCAATCAAGCTGTTAAACGAAGCCGCCCCCAGCAAGCAGGTGCTTTCGCTCAAGGGCATAGAGGCGTTTGAACGCGCGGCAGACGGCAAATCCACAAAAATTATCATCCCCAGTGAGATACAGTCTTTAGCGGGGCTTGCGGTTTCCTTAAAGGATGTAATGGGAGACACAAAATAAAAATTTAGCCCGGAGTGTGTCTTACAGCACGCTCCGGTTTTATGGAAGCTGAAATTACCTTGCTGCTTTAAGCGGCAGGTTGGATATTTTGTTCTAATCAAGCGGTGGGTATACCCTCCGCTTCTATAAAGCAGTGAACTGCATGTGATGTGAACGAATGTGGACGTAAGTTCATATACAGTTCACGTAGCCTGACAGGCTGTCTTCACATTCGTTCATATATAAAAAGGGGCATAAGGCTTTTGCTGTTATCTGATTCCATACGCGAGGAGTGCGGGATTTTCGCGATTCACGGAAGCAAGAACTCCGATGTCGCGGCGCAGACTTATCTTGCGCTTTACGCGCTTCAGCACCGCGGCCAGGAAAGCTGCGGCATCGCCGTCAACGATGACGGCGTATTCGGCTACCACCGCGATTTGGGGCTTGTCCCCGACGTTTTCACGCGGGACATTCTCGCAGGCCTTGGAAAAGGCAATATGGCGCTCGGGCATGTGCGTTACGCGTCTGAAGGGCGCAAAAGCCGTTCTCACGCGCAACCGCTTGTTGTTCGCCACATCAAGGGCAACATGGCGCTTGCGTTTAACGGCTGCCTTACTAACGCGGACGAGCTCCGCGAGGAGGTGGAGCTTTCCGGCGCGATATTCCATTCCGCCAGCGATATTGAAATTATCTCGCACGTCATCACGCGCGAAAGGCTTACGGCGCGCTCTATCGAGGAAGCGGTATCCGCCGCGATGGGCAAGCTCAAGGGGGCGTACTCGCTTGTCGTCATGAGCCCCAGCAAGCTGATTGCCTGCCGCGACGCGAACGGCTTCCGCCCGCTTTGCATGGGCTGCAAGGACGATAACATCATCTTCGCGTCGGAGACATGCGCGCTTGATTCCATAGGTGCTACGCTTGTGCGCGAAATAGAGCCCGGCGAAATCGTCGTCGTGGATCAAAACGGCGTGAACAGCAACCGCGCGCGCTGCGCCGGAAAAGGCACCTTGTGCGTGTTCGAGTTTGTGTATTTCGCAAGGCCGGATTCCGTCATCTCAGGCGTGAACGTGCATGAGGCGAGGCAGCGCGCGGGCGAATACCTCGCGATGGAAAACCCGGTGGAAGCCGACGTTGTAATCGGTGTGCCGGATTCCGGCATCCCCGCCGCCCTGGGTTACGCCAGAGAATCGGGAATCCCTTACGGTATCGGGTTTATCAAAAACCGGTATATCGACCGCACGTTTATCCAGCCGACACAACTGGAGCGCGAGTTATCGGTAAAAATCAAGCTTAACGCCATTGATTCGACGGTGCGCGGCAAGCGCGTCGTATTGATAGACGACTCCATCGTCCGGGGTACCACATGCGGGCGGATTGTCAGGCTGCTCAGGGAGGCCGGCGCGAAAGAGGTACATATGCGCGTTTCGGCGCCGCCGTTTATGCACCTATGCTATTTCGGGACAAGCATCGACAGCCGTGAAAACCTGATCGCTTGCAAAATGAGTATTCCTGAAATCGAAAAATGGATTGGCGTGGACAGCCTTGGCTACCTTTCCGTTGAGAGCGTGGCAAAGATGGCGGAAAACGCCGCGTGTGGGTTTTGTACCGGCTGTTTTACGGGCGAATACCCCGCCCCGGTACCGAAGTTGAAGAAAAAGACCAGATTCGACCATAAAATAAGCGAGCGCGCCGGTGAGGAGGAATGACGTTGCAAAGCCAAAGCGACAGCTACAAGGCGGCCGGCGTTGACGTGACGGCGGGCTACCGCGCGGTGGAGCTTATGAAAAGCCATGTGCAGAGAACGAAGATTCCCGGCGTGTTATCCGCGATTGGCGGGTTTGGCGGGATGTTTAAGCCCGACTTTACCGGCATGAAGGAGCCTGTCCTCGTTTCCGGCACGGACGGTGTCGGCACAAAGCTGCGGGTCGCGTTTTTGATGGATAAGCACGACACCATCGGCATTGATTGTGTTGCCATGTGCGTAAACGACATTATATGCACGGGCGCGGCGCCAATGTTTTTCCTTGACTATCTCGCGGTCGGCAAAAACGTGCCGGAGCGCATCGCTGAAATCGTTTCCGGCGTCGCGAACGGCTGCGAAATGGCGGGCTGCGCCCTGATTGGCGGCGAAACCGCCGAAATGCCGGGGTTTTATCCGGAAAATGAATACGACATCGCGGGCTTTTCCGTCGGGATTGCCGACAGGGAAAAGCTCCTTGACCCCGTTAACGTAAAGGACGGCTACGCGCTGATCGGGCTTGCGTCGTCGGGACTTCATTCAAACGGGTATTCGCTTGCAAGAAAAGTATTGGATATTGACGACAAAAATGTTAGAATATATAGTAAGGAGCTTAGCGGCTTGTTGGGCGAGGCGCTTTTGACGCCCACAAGGATTTATGTAAAAGCAATCCTTGCGCTGTTAAAGGCGGTCAAGGCCGCAAGCGCCTGTAACATCACGGGCGGCGGGTTTTACGAGAACATCCCGCGCGCGCTGCCGGAAGGCTTCGGTGTCCGGATTGAACGCGCAAAGCTTGAAATCCCGCCCATCTTTGACATGATACAAAAAGCGGGGAGCATACCGGAGCGCGATATGTTCAACACCTTTAACATGGGGACGGGCATGTGCGTCATCGTACCGCCGGAGGAAGCGTCCGCCGCGATAAAATCGTTGCAGGCAAGCGGCGAAAAAGCCGCCGTGATAGGCGAGGTAAAGCGCGGCATGGAAGGGGTTGCATTGCTCTGACCGGCGTTAACATCGCAGTTCTGGTAAGCGGCGGCGGGACGAACCTTCAAGCCCTGCTTGACGCGGAAAAAAAAGGCGGCCTCGGCGGCGGGAAAATCACGCTCGTGATTTCCTCAAGTGATAAAGCGTATGCGCTCGAACGCGCGAGGCAAAACGAGATAGAAGCCATAACGGTATCGAGGAAAAGCCATGATTCGGCCGAAGCGTTTGACGAGGCGCTGGCGGCGGCGCTTACAGAACGGCGGATAGGGCTTGTCGTTTTAGCGGGGTACCTTTCCATCATCGGCGAGCATGTGTTACGGGCATTTCGCGGAAGAATCATCAATGTACATCCATCGCTGATACCGTCGTTTTGCGGCAAAGGCTTTTACGGCCTGAAGGCCCATAAGGAGGCGCTGAAATACGGCGTCAAGGTGACGGGCGCGACGGTTCATTATGTCAGCGGGGTTGTTGACGGCGGCAGGATTATCCTGCAAAAGGCGGTTGAAGTCAAAGACGGCGACACGCCGGAAATCCTGCAGAAACGGGTAATGGAGCAGGCGGAGCAACTGATTCTGCCGCAAGCGGTAAAAATGTGCATTCAGGAAATAGCAAGAGAGAAAAACGCGCGCGAAGGGGTAATGAGACAATGAGCAACAGCAAGAAAAGGGCGTTAATCAGCGTATCTGACAAGACCGGCGTACTGGAGTTTGCAAAAGGGCTCGCAGAGCTGGGCTATGAGATTGTATCCACGGGAGGCACGGCAGCGTACCTGCGCGACAATTCGGTTGAGGTAACGGAGATTTCCGACGTTACCGGCTTTCCGGAGTGCCTGAACGGACGCGTAAAAACGCTTCATCCCGCCGTTTTAGCGGGGGTGCTTGCGGTTCGTCAAAACGAAACACACATGCGGCAGCTCGAAGAATTAAGCATTACGCCGGTTGACGTGATTGTGGTCAATCTTTACCCTTTTAAAGAGACCATCCTCAAGAAAAACGTAATGCTTGACGAAGCGGTTGAGAATATTGATATCGGCGGGCCGACGATGATACGCGCGGCTGCTAAAAACTGGCGCGACATCGCCGTTGTCATCGATCCCGGCGATTACGGCAAGGTTCTGGGATGGCTGAAAGCCGGCGGCGTGAGCCGCGATGAAAAATATAATCTTGCGTGCAAGGTGTTTGAATACACGGCGGCTTACGATGCGCTTGTGGCAAGCTATATGCGCCGCCAGCAGGATAATTCCCCTATGTTCCCGCAGTCTCTTACGCTTACCTACGATCTTGTGCAAATCATGCGCTACGGCGAAAATCCGCACCAGCAAGCCGCGTTTTACCGCGAGATAAGGCGGAGGGACAACGGCGTTGCGGACGCGATTCAGCTCCACGGCAAGGAGCTCAGCTTTAACAATATAAACGACGCGAACCGCGCAATTGACATTTTAAAGGAGTTTTCCGTCGTGGTTCCGTGCGCCGTTGCCGTAAAGCACGCAAACCCGTGCGGCGTCGGGCTTGGCGAGACGCTGGTCGATGCGTATATCGAAGCGTATGAGGCGGACCCCGTCTCCATCTTCGGCGGGATTGTCGCCATAAATCGCGACGTAGATGCCCAAACGGCTTTGAAGATGAGCGAAATTTTCCTTGAGATTATCATCGCGCCGTCCTTTTCCGACGAGGCGCTGGCAATTCTTACACAGAAGAAGGGCTTGCGGCTGCTTGCGCTAAACGGCATCAACACGATGAACAACTACGGCACGATGGATTTGAAGAAAATTACGGGCGGGTTGCTTGTCCAGGAGCTTGACACGGAGCTTTATCTTGAGACGGATCTCAAGACGGTGACGAAACGCGCGCCGACAAGACGCGAAATCACGCAGCTGATGTTTGCGTGGCGCGTGGTAAAGCACGCAAACTCCAACGCGATTGTGCTTGTAAAGGGCAACGCCACGGTCGGCATCGGGCAAGGGCAGACAAACCGTATAGCGGCGCTTGAGCTTGCACTGAAATACGCCGGGGAGGAACACGCCCTCGGTAGCGTCATGGCGTCGGATGCGTTTTTCCCGTTTCAGGATTGCGTGGAGGCCGCCACAAAGGCGGGCATCACCGCGATTATACAGCCGGGCGGTTCAGTCAATGACGAGGACAGCATCAAAGCCTGCGACGAAGCGGGAATCGCGATGGTCTTCACAGGCATGCGCCATTTCAAGCACTAGCGTTCTGACCAGCCAACAATTATGATGTCTTTTCTACTGGCGCAACTGCCTCGCTTCCTTGTCGTTCTTGGAGGGCGAAAGCCCGCCTGCGTCCTCCGCCTTGCGTGGCAGGGCGCCAGCGAAAATCCATCTCACAATTCTTGACTGGTCAGAGCACTAGGAGGTTCAAATGCTCAAAAAGAATAAACGGTTTGAAATTCTGGAAAAACAAGCGCAAGTCCTCACAACGACCTATATCATACGCGACAGGGAAACGGGCGTGCATTACCTGTTCCATCAAAACGGTTACAGCGGCGGCCTGACCCCGCTCCTGGGCCGGGATGGGCAGCCGGTCGTCAGCACGTTTTCAGAGTAAGGACGAATGAAGAGTATGGATATTTTAGTAGTCGGCGGCGGCGGGCGTGAGCACGCTATTGTCCGTAAGCTTGCGCAGAGTGAAAAAACCGGGAAGCTGTACTGTATTCCGGGCAACGCCGGCATCGCAAACGATGCGGTATGCCCAAGGCCTGATTTAAAAGCCACGGATATCCTGCAAATCGTCGGGTTCGCGGTGGAAAACAAGATAGATTTCGCGGTTGTCGCGCCCGACGGCCCGCTTGTACTCGGTATGGCAGACGCGTTTCGTGAAAAAGGAATCCCTGTTTTCGGCCCTGGCAAAGCCGCGGCCGCCATTGAGGGCAGCAAGGTTTTTTCAAAGGGGATTATGCAAAAATACGGGATACCGACCGCCAGGTATAAAACCTTTACGGATGCAGGCGAAGCGGAAAGATATATCGAAGAAAGCGGTACATATCCCGTTGTGATTAAGGCAGACGGCTTGGCGCTCGGAAAGGGCGTTGTAATCGCAAACGATTTGGGCTTGGCGAAAGCGGCGGTCCGCTCGATGATGGAGGAAAAAATATTCGGCGAAAGCGGAAGGGAAATCGTCGTCGAGGAATTTTTGACAGGCCCCGAGGTTACGGTGCTTGCCTTCTGCGACGGCAAAACGATTGTCCCGATGGTCTCCTCAATGGACCACAAGCGCGCGTTTGACGGCAATCTCGGCCCCAATACCGGCGGCATGGGCACCATCGCGCCCAACCCCCATTATACCCCGGAAACTGCAAAGCTCTGCATGGACACGATTTTTATCCCGACAATCGAAGCCATGCGCCGGGAAAACAGGCCGTTTAAGGGTTGCCTTTATTTCGGGCTGATGCTGACGGCTGACGGCCCGAAGGTGATTGAATACAATTGCCGTTTCGGCGACCCGGAGGCGCAGGTCGTGCTGGAGCTGCTTGACACCGATTTGCTCGAAATCATGCTGGCTGTCGCCGGTGAAAAGCTGGACGCCTTGCCGATAAGATGGAAGAACGGCGCGGCGGCGTGTATTGTCGCGGCAAGCGGCGGGTATCCCGGGAAATATGAAACGGGGCTTGCCATATCAGGGCTTTTAAGGGACGGGCAGGTGAATGGCGCCACTGTGTACCACGCGGGGACGAAACGGGACGATGGCGGATTTGTTACAGGCGGAGGGCGCGTGCTGGGCGTAACGGCGCAGGCGAAAACGCTTGCAGAGGCGCTTGACATAGCATACAGGGCCATCGGCGAAATCTGCTTCGAGGGCATGTTCCACCGCACGGATATCGGGAGATATTGAATATCGAATTGCAACGCCGCCAACACTATGAGAAAATCATAGACTGGCGGTGTTTTTTTGCAGGGCAGGGTAGTCGGCGTTTATTTTGCGCTTGTTATGCTCATGACAGTCGCGATTTACAGGATTTATTACATCGACGCGTCGGGATACATCAAAATGGCGGCGGCGGGGCAGGGCGGGTACAGCCTTTCCGTCGCGACGACGAGGGGCATGATTTACGACAGGAACATGAACAGCCTCGTAAACAAGGAGTTTGAGTATGTCGCGTCGGTGCTGCCGTCGCCGCAGGCGGCTTCCGAGCTTTTAAAAGTCATACCGGACGAGGAAAGGCCCGCCGTTGTCGATAGGCTGACGGAAGCCATGCCGTTCGCGATGAAGGTTCCAAATAACGAGATTTACGCGGCGGGAATTGATATTTTCCGCATACCGAGGCGGTATGGCGGTTACAGCTACGCCCCGCATGTCATCGGGTACATGGGCGGCGGCAGCATAGACGGCGTCGCCGGGATAGAGCTTGGCTTCAACGACGAATTGAAGGATTGGGGCGGCAGGGTAAGCTGCTCCTATTACGTTGACGCGGCGGGCCATATCATGCCGGGCGCCGTCGTAAACGTAAACCGTTTAAACGAAAACCCCGTGGGCGGCGTGTGCCTTACGCTTGACAGGGAGGTTCAGTATATCACGCAGGAAGCGCTTTCATGGGGATGTGACAAGGGCGCCGCCGTCGTGATGGAAATCCAAACAGGAAATATCCTCGCAATCGCAAGCTTACCGGTTTTCGATCAGAACAACATCGCGGCGAGCTTAAACGACGGCGACGCGCCGTTTATCAGCCGCGCCGTAAGCGGGTACAACATCGGTTCGGTTTTCAAGCTGGTGGTGGCGGCGGCGGCATTGGAAAAAGGCGTGCCGCTCTCGAGGGAATATATCTGCGGCGGGCAGCTTGACGTTGGCGGCGTAGTTTTCCGCTGTAACAACAACGTGGTTCACGGCCCGGTTGATATGCGGCGTGCGCTTGAGGTTTCGTGCAATGCCTATTTTATCATGCTGGCGGAGGAGATTGGCGCGGAATACCTGCTGGCGTTTTGCCGCAACATGGGGTTTGACAGCCGGGTGGAGCTTGCGCCGGGCATTAGAACCCAGAACGGGAACCTGCCGACGCTCGCGGAACTGAGAAACCCGGCGGCGCTTGCGAATTTCGGGTTCGGACAGGGCAGCTCGCTTGCGACGCCTCTGCAAATCGCAAGCGTTGTCGCAAGCCTTGCAAATGGCGGCACAGCCGTGATGCCGAGGCTTGTACGCGGCTTTACGGACGACGGATTTATGCTTTGGGGCGAGCCGACAGAGTTTGCGGCAAACCGGCTGATTGGCGGGAATACCTCCAAGGCGATGCAGGATCTGATGGTCAGCGTTGTGGAGGACGGCAGCGGGCGCACGGCAAAGCCCGGACACGGCGGCGCGGGCGGCAAAACCTCCTCGGCGCAGACAGGGCAGAAAATAGACGAGGAGGAAATTGTCCATGCGTGGTTCGCGGGGTTTTATCCCGCCGAAAACCCTAAGTACAGCGTCGTTGTTTTTGTCGAGGGCGGTGTGTCGGGAGAATATACTGCGGCGCCTATCTTTAAAAAAATATGTGATGAAATTGATAAATTGGAGATGTAATCGTTATTCTTAACATTTCGCATTGCAAAATACTTCCATATAGGTTATACTTTTAGGGTCTGTTGACATAAATGGAATGCACAGATTTTTGAGTGATTTCTGGTGCATTTCAAGGCGGAGGAGGAAGGAATACTTTCGTATTCCGACTGACGACAACGCAAAAAGGCGCCAGAAATTGCCAAAAATATGAGCTGTTAGCTTTATATCAACAGACCCTAGATTAAAGGAGGTTTTGCAATGCAGGATAATTATGTTATCATGACGGACGACAACTGTGATTTGCCTTACGAATTTTATTCGCACAACCATATTGCAATGATAAAAATGCCATACTGCATAGACGACAATGTTTATTATGGCGGCGATATGACTCTGACCGAGTTTTACAAGCTGATACGCGAGGGAAAACGCTCCACCACCATGGCCCTGAATGCCGAGGAGATAAAAGCCGTGATGGAGGAACACGTCAAAGAAGGCAAGGACGTGCTTTATCTCGCGTTTTCATCGGGCCTCAGCGCCACTTATGAAAGCGGCGTTAAGGCTGCCGAGGAGCTTTCAATAAAATACCCCGGCAGGAAAATCAAGACGGTTGACTCGCTTTGCGCCTCAATGGGCGAAGGGCTGTTTTTGTTTATGGCAAACAGGAAGAAGCAGGAGGGCGCGTCCTTCGACGAGCTTGCGGACTGGGCTGTGAACAACCGCCTTAAGGTCGCGCACTACGTTATGGCGGACGACCTTATGCACCTGCACCGCGGCGGCCGTGTGTCGAAGGCGTCCGCGATTGCGGGCTCTATGCTGGGGGTCAAGCCCATCATACATGTCAACAACGAGGGCAAGCTGATACCGATTGATAAAATCAGGGGTAAAAAACAGGCGCTGAAAGCGCTTGTCGATAAGGTGGAAGAAGCCGTCGGCGGCACAAAACCCGATTATTTCATGGTAAGCCACTCGGATTGCATGGATGACGCGAAATATGTCGCGGCGCTGATGAACGAACGATTCGGGATAGAGGATTACATGATTCATTTCATCGGCCCGGTCATCGGCTCCCATACCGGAGCGGGAACTGTCGCGCTGTTTGCGATGGCGGAACACAGGTAATGATATTACAGGCGCCGTGCCTGTTCGGGCTGGAGTCTGCCCTGGCTTCTGAAATCAGGCGAATCGGCGGCAAGGACATTGTCACAAGCGACGGCAAGGTCTCGTTTTCGGGCGACATGCCGCTGCTTGCGCGCGCGAATATACGGTTGCGTACCGCCGAGCGCGTTTGCGTCGTGCTCGGCACATTCGAGGCCACAAGCTTTACTGAGCTTTTCGATCATGTGGAAAAGCTGGCCTTTGAAGATTTTATCGGGAAAAACGACGCGTTCCCCGTTACGGGGTGGTCGCTGAAATCAGGGCTTTACAGTATACCGGATTGCCAGTCCATCATCAAAAAGGCCGCAGTCAAGCGGCTCCAGAAGGTATATGGGCAAAGTTGGTTTGAGGAAACGGGCCCGCCGCGCCAAATCCGGTTTTCAATCCTTAAGGATGTCGTCACCGTCATGCTGGATACGTCCGGGGCGGGGCTTCATAAGCGCGGATACAGGCAAACCTCGACGGTCGCGCCGATAAAGGAGACGCTTGCGGCGGGCATTGCCGACATCGCAAGGGTAGGCCCTGACGACACGGTGATTGACCCCATGTGCGGCTCCGGCACGCTTCTGATAGAATCGGCGCTTCGGGCGTACAATATCGCGCCGGGGGTGCGCCGCCGTTTTGACGCGGAAAAATGGGAGCAGATACCGAAAGCGATGTGGCAGGACGAGCGTGAAAGCGCGGTTTGCGAAATCCGTAAGGATATCGGGTTTTTCGCAAAGGGTTACGACACGGACGAGCTTGCTGTCCGCCTGACTGTCGAAAACGCGGGAAAGGCGGGGGTATCAAAGCGCCTGGCCGCGGAAATAAGAGACATCGCAAATTTTAAACCGGATGCGCAAAGCGCGGGGATTCTCTGCAATCCGCCGTATGGCGAGCGGCTTTTGGAGATAAAGGCAGCCGAAGCGCTGTACAAAAAAATGGGTGAGGCTTTTGAAAAGCGTGCCGGCTTTCGGTACTATATCATCAGCCCGCACGAGGATTTTGAAGCGTTGTTCGGCAGGCCCGCCGACAAACGCCGCAAGTTGTATAACGGTATGATTAAATGCCAGTTGTTCATGTATTTCAAGTAGGGGGGCAGGGCAGTGAAATATTACGTTGTCGATGTGTTTACCGACAAAGCATTCGGAGGTAATCCGGCAGGCGTGTGTTTGCTGGATGACTGGTTGCCGGATGAAACGCTGCAAAATATCGCTATGGAGAATAACTTGTCCGAAACCGCCTTTCTGGTCAAGCGCAACGGTTATTACGACTTGCGCTGGTTCACGCCGGAAATTGAAATTGACCTTTGCGGTCACGCGACGATGGGCAGCGCGTATGTGCTTTTCAAATTTTCGGAGACAGCCGCAAGCGTTTTGAAGTTTCATACGCAGAGCGGCGAGCTGTCCGTAAAACAAAAAGGCGATATGCTGTGGATGGATTTTCCGTCGAGGCCCGCCAGGCCTGTTTCAAAATACGAAAGCATCAGGGGCGCATTTGACCTGGAGGAATTTGAGGTGTATCAATCCGCCGATTTGCTTGTGGTTTTTGACGATGAGGAAACAATCAAACGTGCGCGGCCTGTTTTTGAAATATTAAAAAATGTAAAAGACGAGGCGGAAATGCCCGGAGATAATTTTGGCGTCATCATTACCGCGCCCGGCGGCGATTGTGATTTTGTGTCCCGGTTTTTCGCCCCAAACGCCGGGATTCCCGAAGACCCCGTGACAGGGCGCGCCCATTGTGTATTAATTCCATATTGGGCAAAAAGGCTTGGAAAAAAAGCGCTGACCGCCCGGCAATTATCGAAACGCGGCGGGCGGCTTTGGTGCGAGGACGCCGGGGAACGTGTGAAGATCGGCGGTAAAGCGGTGCTTTATATGAACGGTGAAATCATATGAATATAAAAATCCGCCGATGGAAAATCGAAGACGCCGAAGCGATTGCGGCGGCGCTCAACAATAAAAAGCTACAGGATAACCTTCGCGACGGCTTGCCTTATCCCTATACGGTTTCAGATGCGGAGGAGTTTATAACCGCGATGCTTGGCGCCGACAGTGACAGCACTTTTGCGTGGGCGATTACCGCCGATGACAGGGTAATCGGCAGCATTGGCGCGTTTCGCAAGGATAACGTCCACCGCCTTACCGCCGAGATGGGCTATTACATCGCGGAGGGATACTGGGGTAAGGGAATCGCGACGGAAGCCGTGAAACAGGCATGTGCCTACCTGTTTGAAAATACCGACATCGTGCGGGTATTCGCCGAGCCGTATGCCTTTAACGAGAGCTCCTGCCGCGTGCTTGAAAAAGCCGGGTTTTCATATGAAGGAACGCTTCGCGGCAACGCCATAAAAAACGGGCATATCGTGGATATGAAAATGTACGCGGTTTTAAAAGAAGATTACAGATATTATAGTCGAATCACCCCAAAAATTGCCACGTCTTAGCGATCTATTTTCCGCCTCACTGCGTTGTCGTCCTTGCCGGGCGCTAGCCCGCCTGCGTCCTCCGCCTTGTGGGGCAAAAAATATCCTCGCTAATCCTGTGTCGATTTTGAGGTGGTTCGACTATAAAAGCCCGGATGCCCTTTGAGGGCATCCGGGCTCTTTAGCAGTTATTGGTTTGCAATGGCGTGAACTCCATATGAACCAGCTGTTCACATTCATTCACATATCAATCCTTATCCGCGTGTTCCTTCTCAGGGGCTTTCACGAAGGTGACGTCCATGTCCTCAAGGGCGGCGGCGGCCTTCTTTTTTGTATAATGCTTGATGCCGAGGATTGCCGCGAAGAGCAGTATCAAGGTGAAGATCAAGGGGACAACCGGGTTTTGAACAAAGCCGGCGACAATGTACCCGAAGAAAGAGACAACGGCGACAAGCAGCGCATACGGCATCTGCGTGGTAACGTGTACGATATAATTACATTTCGTGCCGGTCGAGGACATAATCGTCGTGTCGGAAATCGGTGAGATGTGGTCGCCGACAACAGCGCCGGCAAGGCACGCCGCGATTGTGATGATTAAAATTTCGCTCATATCAGGGAAGATTGCAATCGCAATCGGGATTAAAATGCCGAACGTACCCCAGGATGTGCCGATTGAAAACGCAATTCCCGCTGCTATCACAAACATGAGAGCGGGTAAAAATGCGCTGGCGGCGGCGTTATCCGAAACGATTGTCCCGACAAATTCGCTGGCGCCGAGGGCGTCCCTGCAAAAGCTGCTGATTGTCCATGCGAACGAAAGAATCAGTATGGCCGGAACCATCCGGATAAAGCCCTCCGGCAGGCCACTTGTAAATTGCTTGAAGGTAAGGATTTTTCTCGGAATATAAAGCAGGAAGGTAATCATGAGCGCGGCGATGGAGCCGAGCGGAAGACCGATGGAAGGGTTACAGTTGGCAAAAGAATCTATAAACGACGCGCCTTCAAAGAATCCGCCCGTATAAATCATTCCGGTGACACAGCATACAATCAGCGCTAAAATCGGAAGAATCAGGTCAATTGTTTTGCCGTTCGGGCTTACAGGCTTATCGTCTATATCGGCGTATTCGTTCGGTTCGCCGCCGAATATATCGCCTGCACGGGCTGCGGTTTCATGTTTTTCCATCTTACCGTAATCAAAGTCCATCAAGACGATGATGACAATCATCGCCATTGTCGCAAGCGCGTACAGGTTGTACGGAATCGCGCGGAGGAACACGTTAAAGCCGTCTATCGTATCGCTGTCAACCGATGACGTAACGGCAGCCGCCCAGCTTGAAATGGGGGCGATAATGCAAATCGGGGCTGCGGTGGAGTCCACTATGTACGCAAGCTTTGCGCGTGAAACCTTGTGCTTGTCCGTAACAGGCATCATAACACTGCCGAGAGTCAGGCAGTTAAAATAATCGTCCACAAAAAGCAGGAGGCCAAGCCCGAACGTGGACATCGTCGCGCCTTTTTTTGTCTTGATGCGCTTGCTTGCCCATTGACCGTATGCCGCGGAGCCACCCGCCTTGTTCATAAGGGCCACCATGGCGCCCAAGGTTACGAGGAAAATCAGGATACCCACATTCCAGCCATCGCCGATGTTCTCAATGAGCATGTCCACAATGGCGTTGAGCGTGAGCACAGGGTTAAAGTTCGCGTAAAACAAGGCTCCCGTGAAAATGCCGATAAAGAGAGAGCTGTAAACCTCTTTTGTGATAAGGGCGAGCACAATCGCCACAAGGGGAGGAACAAGGGACCAAAATGTCGCGTACATGTTACTTTGATGTTCAGCCCCGTCCGCGGCAAAGGCCGTGACGGTCATCGCCACAGCGGCCAGCATAACGATGACGCCGATTATCATAATCTTTTTTAAGCTGTAAGACACGTTTCTACCACCCTCATTTCTTAAATTATACGCGCCGCGTGCAAACGAAAAAACACGCGTTACGCATCCGACAAATTTTTACATGTCATCAAGTTAGCATATCCAAACGGAAAAGTCAAGCATCCAGCGCTTTATTCCGCTAATTGACGAAACTCCATAATTAGTGTACAATGATACGGGTTATTTTAATGTTTTAGGGGACTTCAAATATGGATTTACCGGTAAAAGGCGTATCGCGCGACGAGCTTGTAAGTACGCGGCTGCGCAGGCTGTTCGACAGTCGGGGCTTTCGGCGCATACGCGTGAACAAGTTTGAGGATTACGCGCTTTATGTTGAATATAAAAATTTTCTAAAAGCTGAAAGCATCATCACCTTTATGGATGCAAACGGCAGGCTTTTGGCGCTCAAGCCCGATATTACGCTTTCAATCGTGAGGAATATGCCGAAAAAAGAGCTTCCCGCACTTGAGAAGCTTTATTACGTCGACGAGGTTTTCAGGCTATCGAAGGAAAACCGCGAATACAAGGTCTGCAACCAGATTGGAATGGAAATCATCGGCGGCACCGATTCCTTTTCCAACATCGAGGCTGTGGATCTTGCGCTGTCGAGCCTTGCGCTTATCAGCGAAAGCTTTGTGCTTGACATCTCACATTTGGGGCTTTTGTCGGGGCTTTTGGAGCAAATCGAGCTTTCGGTATCGCTTAAGCAGCAGGTGCTGGAGGGGATTCACAGGTGCAGCAGGCACGATGTCGCGGCAGCGCTTGACTTGGCGGGCGCCGCGGAGGAATTCAAAAACCGCGTGCTTTCATTAAGCGGTTTGCGCGGGAATTTTTTCGAGTCCCTGCCAAAAGCGGAGGAGCTTGTAAACTGCGGGCAAATGCGGGAGGCGTATGAGGAGCTGAAACAGCTTGGCGAGGCATTTAAAGATACGCGCCATGCAAAGCATCTAAACCTTGACTTCTCGGTTGTCAACGACCTTGACTACTACAACGGACTAATATTTTTAGGCTACGTCGAGGGTGTTTCCAAGGTGGCGCTGACGGGCGGCAGGTACGACAACCTGATGCGCAAAATGGGCAAACAGAACAGCGCCGTGGGCTTTGCAGTGCCGCTTGACGATTTGAGCACCTATTTAAATACCGGTAAAAAGTTCGACTTTGACGTTCTGGTTACATATAACGATGGCAACGATTACGCGCGGCTGCTTGCCGCTGTGGATGAGCTTACCGCGCAGGGGATGTCTATCCGGCTTGAGAATGAAAGCTCCAACCTTGATGCCGCGGATTTCACTTGGGCGAAACGCTGTACCTTTGCGGATAATCGCATCAAGGGGGTTCGGTAATGCAGCCGTTAGCTTTATGTCGACAGACCCTAAATATTGCGCTTCCGAAAGGCAGGCTGGGCGACAAGGTGTACTCGCTTCTTGCCAATATTGGGTACGACTGCCCCGAATTCTCCCAAAACAGCCGCAAGCTGATACTTGAAAACGAACAAAACGGGGTGCGGTATTTCCTTGTAAAGCCGTCGGATGTCGCCATTTACGTCGAGCGGGGCGCGGCTGACGTGGGCGTTGTCGGCAAGGACGTTTTGATTGAGTTCGAGCCCGACGTGTACGAGCTTCTCGACCTTCAAATCGGCAAGTGCCGCGTCGCCGTGGCAGGGCCTGAAGTCTATGAGAAATCCGCCGGCGCATCGCTTAGGATCGCGACGAAATACCCGAACATTGCAAGAAAATATTATGCGTCAAGGCACAGGGGCATCGAAGTCATCAAGCTAAACGGCTCGATTGAGCTGGCGCCGCTTGTGGGTTTATCCGACTTGATTGTGGATATTGTCGAGACCGGCGGCACGCTCAGGGACAACAATCTGAGGGTTCTTCACGAGATTATGGATATTTCAGCGCGGCTTATCGCGAATAAATCAAGCTATAAATTTAAAGGCGCCGAGATAGACCGGATGGCTGATAAATTGAAAGGGGCGCTGGAGAAATGATAAAAATTTATGATAACGCGGGGAAGGGCGAGCTACCCGATTTTTCCGGGCGGCAGGAGCAGGACATTCAAAATGTCGATGGGATTGTTGCCGAAATCATTGATAACGTAAGAAAAAACGGGGATTCGGCGCTGTTTGATTACTGTAAGCGGTTTGACGGCTCAAATTTGGATAGCCTCGAAGTAACGAGGGAAGAGCTTGAGGCCGCGTACCTGCGCGTCGGCAAAGGCTTTACCGGGCTTTTGGAGCGCGCCAAAAAGAACATTGAAGCCTATCATCAAAAACAAAAACAGAACGGGTACATCATAGACGACAAGCCCGGCGTGGTTTTGGGGCAGCGCGTAATCCCGCTTGAACGCGTGGGGATTTATGTGCCGGGCGGCACGGCGCCGCTCTCGTCAACGGTACTGATGGACGCTATACCGGCGAAAATCGCGGGCGTTTCGGAGATTATCATGTCAACGCCCGCAAGAAACGGCGTCATACCGGATACGACCCTTGCCGCCGCGAAAATCGCGGGCGTCGACCGGGTATTCAGGCTTGGGGGCGCGCAGGCAGTCGCGGCGCTCGCCCACGGCACCGAAAGCGTGCCGAAGGTGGATAAGATCGTGGGCCCGGGGAATATCTACGTCGCAACCGCGAAGCGGATGGTCTACGGGCTGGTTGACATCGACATGATTGCGGGTCCGAGCGATATCCTTATCATTGCCGACGATACGGCGAATCCCGCGCATGCCGCGGCTGATTTGCTTTCGCAGGCGGAGCACGACGTGCTTTCGCCGGCAATCCTTGTGACGACGAGCAGAACCCTTGCAAAACGTGTTCAAATCGAGCTTGAATCGCAGCTTGAACAGTTGCCAAGAAAGGATATCGCAAGGGTTTCCATCGACAAATACGGCGCGGTTATTATAACGGATACGCTCGAAAACGCCGTGAAAATCAGCAACCTTGCGGCGCCGGAGCACCTTGAGATTTGCACCGAATCGCCGTTTGGGCTATTGCCGCTGATTCGGCACGCGGGGTCTGTTTTTCTCGGGAAATACGCGCCCGAGGCGCTTGGCGACTATTTCGCGGGGCCGAACCACACGTTGCCCACAAACGGCACGGCAAGGTTCTCCTCGCCGCTTTCGGTTGATGATTTTGTCAAAAAATCCTCTTTTATTTATTACGAGAAAAGCGCGCTGCAAAAGGAATATGAGGATATCGCGGCCTTCGCGCGCCACGAGGGGCTTGAAGCGCACGCGCGTTCTGCCGAAATCCGCTTCATGGAGGATAAGGAATGAGCCGGTTTTTATCGAAATCCGCGTCGGCGGTAAAGCCGTACACGCCCGGGGAACAGCCGCGCGAGAGAAAATACATCAAGCTGAACACGAATGAAAACCCGTACCCGCCGCCGCCGTCTGTACTAGCGGCTGTTTCGGATATCCGGGCGGGGGATTTCAAGCTGTATCCCGACCCCACATCGTCGGATTTTCGTGCAGTGATTGCGGAACAATACGGCGTCAAGCCGGAGCAGGTCTTTGCGGGATGCGGCTCCGACGAGGTTCTGGCGTTTGCGTTCATGGCGTTCTTTGACCGCGGTGACCGCGTTTATTATCCCGATATCACGTACGGTTTTTACAGCGTTTACGCCGATTTATTCGGGCTTCTCAAGACGGAAATCCCGCTTAAAAGCGATTATACCATCGATGTTTCCGATTATTTCGGGTTGGATGGTCACATCTTTATCGCAAACCCGAACGCGCCCACAGGGATTTGCCTTGCACTCCAAGACATCGAACAAATCCTGCGGGAAAACCCCGGCAGGCTTGTGGTTGTGGATGAGGCGTATATTGATTTTTCAGGCGAGGAATCCAGCGTGAAGCTGATAGGCAAATACGACAATTTGCTTGTTGTACAGACGTTTTCAAAAAGTCGCAGCCTTGCGGGAATGCGGCTTGGCATAGGCTTTGGCAACGCGGAGCTCATCGCGGCGCTTGAGCGCATCAAGTTTTCGTTCAGCCCGTATAACATCGACAGGGCGGCGCTTGCCGCAGGCATCGCCTCTGTAAAGGAAGATAGCTATACACATGAAAAAATTACGGCAATCATCAACACGCGGGAGCGGACGATACAAACGCTTAGCCGCGCGGGATACGAGATTTTGCCGTCGGATGCTAATTTTATTTTTTTAAGGGGGATTTTAAGCGGCGCCGAAATTGCCGGGCGATTGAAAGAAAACGGGATTCTGGTAAGGCATTTCGATACGCCGAAAACAAAGGATTTCGTCAGAATCACAATCGGTACGGACGAGGACATGGATGCGCTAATAAAAAGGCTGGAGGAATTATCATGAGGTCGGCGGAATACGAGAGGGGCACAACGGAAACCAAGGTGAAGGTCAAGCTGGAAATTGATGGAAAAGGCTTGTTTACCTGCAAAACCGGGATTGGGTTCCTTGATCATATGCTTGAGCTTATAGTACGGCACGGTAGGTTCGATGCCGAAATTACGGCAAAAGGCGACATCAATGTTGATTTCCATCACACTGTTGAAGACGTCGGAATCGCGCTTGGCAAGGCATTCTCTGCCGCGCTTGGCGACATGCGCGGCATCACGCGTTACGGAAGCTTCATGCTGCCGATGGACGAAAGCCTTGTTCTTGTGGCGCTTGATTTTTCAGGGCGCCCACACCTTTCCTGCGACTTGCAGATTCCGGCGCAGAAGGTCGGCGACTTTGACACGGAGCTTGTGCATGAATTTTTTGAGGCATTTTGCAATTCGGCGGGGCTTACCCTGCATTTAAAGCAGCTTGCGGGGTTCAATTCGCATCATATCATAGAGGCCGCGTTCAAAGGCTTCGGGCGTGCGCTTAGGCAGGCGGTAACGATAGACGCGGAGTTTTCAGGCGAAATTCCCTCCACCAAAGGGCTGCTGAAGAATTAACAGGGGGTCATAATTATGGAGATTTTTCCGGCGATTGATTTAAAGGACGGCAAGGTTGTGCGTCTGACCCAAGGCGATTACAACCGCGTTGATGTTTATTCCGAAAACCCTGTGGATATCGCTTTGTCGTTTGCGGAAAAGGGCGCAAAAAATCTGCATGTCGTTGATTTAGACGGCGCCAGGGATGGAAAGCTTTCTAACTTTACAACGATAAAAGAGATAGCCGAAAAGGCGAAAATGTTTATACAGGTCGGCGGCGGGATACGCGATGAGGAGCGCATCAAAAAGTATCTTGAAATCGGAGTGGGCCGAGTGATATTAGGTACCGTTGCCGCCACGGATTTTGCTTTTTTAGAAAGAATGGTGGCGGCTTACCGCGAAAAAATCGCCGTAGGGGTTGACGCAAAGGACGAAAAAATCGCGGTAAACGGCTGGACAAAGGTTACCGGCCTGCACTCCGTGGAGTTTTGCAATAAGCTTGAAAATGCGGGCGTCAAAACGATTATCTACACCGATATCTCAAAGGACGGGGCGATGTCCGGAACGAATATGGAGATTTATAAACGGCTTCAAAACGAGGTGGACTGCGACTTTATAGCGTCGGGTGGAATTTCGTCGTTGGAGGAGCTTCGAGCGCTTGACGGGCTCTGCGTTTACGGCGCGATAGTAGGAAAAGCGCTTTATCGGGGCGTGTTAAAGCTTGAGGAGGCGTTGAATTTATGTTAGCAAAAAGGATTATACCGTGCCTTGACACGCGCGACGGGCGTGTTGTGAAAGGTGTAAAATTCGATAATATCAAGGAAATTTGCGATCCTGTGGAGCTTGCGGCGCTCTATAGCGATGAGGGCGCCGACGAGATTGTTCTATATGATATCACGGCGTCGCTTGAAAACCGCACCCTGTTTGCCGATATGCTGAAAAAGGTGGCCGTGGCGATATCCGTTCCGCTTGCGGTTGGCGGCGGAATCGCCACGCTTGACGACATTGAGCGCATGTTGAGCTTGGGCGCCGATAAGGTCAGCATCAATTCCGGGGTGATTAAAAATCCCGAACTTGTTTCGGAAGCCGCGAAAAAGTACGGCAGCCGCCGCATTGTACTGGCAATGGATGTTGCCCGGGATGGCGACAAGTATTCAATCTTTACAGCGGCGGGCAAAAAAAATACGGGCATTGACGCGATTGAGTGGGCGAGGCGCGGCGAGGCAAACGGAGCGGGCGAGCTTGTGGTAAACTCGATTGACACGGACGGCGTGAAAAACGGTTTTGACCTTGAAATGTTAAGGGCCGTCGCAAACGCGGTTAAAATCCCGATTGTCGCGTCGGGAGGCGCCGGCAGGCAGGAGGATTTTCTGGAGCTGTTCAGCAAGCTGCCCGTGATTGACGCGGGGCTTGCGGCGTCGATTTTCCACTTTAGAGAGGTCTCCATTCGCGGATTGAAGCAATATCTCAGCGAAAAGGGCATACCTGTGCGGATATAATTAGGTCTGATATAGACAACTAACTTGAAAACGGTCAAACGGCAAGCTCCGCTTGCCGGCACGCAAAAGCGTGCAGTTATCTATGTAATCAAGCAAAATCCGCCCTACGGGCGAATCGCGGCGAACGCCGCGTCTTGAAAACAGTCCCTGTTTTCAAGTTTGCCGATTATAGAAAGGAAATGCGTATGGACATAGATGGTCTGAAATTTGATAGGGACGGTTTGATTCCCGTGATTGTGCAGGATTTTAACACAAAGCGCGTGCTGACGCTGGCGTACATGAACAGGGAAAGCTTGGAAATATCCCTGAAAGAGAAGAAAACATGCTTTTTCAGCCGTTCAAGGCAGGAGCTTTGGCGAAAGGGCGAGACGTCCGGCAATTACCAGCATATTGTGCGGATTGTGCCGGATTGCGATAACGACGCCCTTGTCGCCGAGGTTTTGAAAGACGGTCCGGCATGCCATCTCGGGTCTGACAGCTGTTTTGACAAAGAGCCGCTTTACGTAGCCGAAAATCTTACGGATTTTTCGCTCGAAGACCTTTACACGCTGATTAACGGGCGTAAAACTGAAAAAAAAGAAGGCTCGTACACGACGTACCTTTTTGAAAAGGGCGACGATAAAATCCTGAAAAAGGTAGGCGAGGAATGCACGGAGGTCGTCATAGCTGCAAAGAACAACGACAACGCGGAGCTTACCTTCGAGATCTCGGATTTGTGCTACCATATTCTGGTGCTTATGGCGCAAAAGGGCCTCACCATCAGCCAGATTAAAGCTGAGCTCGCTGCAAGGCATGTTGTTGATAAAAAGATAAAGCAGGAGAAAATGCAATGATACGGCAGAACCTGCACACGCACTCCACGTTCAGCGACGGGGAAAATACGTGCGAGGAAATCGTGCTTGCGGCGATTCGGAAAGGGTTTGCATCCGTCGGGTTTTCGGAGCACGCGTATACGCCTTACGATTCCGCCTGTTGTATCAAAAAAGACGATATACCGCGTTATTTTGCGGAAGTTGACCGCCTGAGGGAAAAATTCGCCGGACAGATAGAGATTTTTCTGGGGTTTGAATGCGACTATTACTACAATACCGAAAAAACGGGGCTTGATTTTACAATCGGCTCCGTGCACTATATTTTTGACGAGGGCCGGGGGGAGTATGGCACCATTGACCATACGCCCGGACGTTTCGAGCAGGTGTTAAACCGCGTGGCAGGCGGAGATATCGAGGAACTGGTGAGGATTTACTACCGCAATGTCGTCAAAATGGCGCGTGAATACAAGCCCGACATCATCGGGCACTTTGACCTTATTACGAAGCTGAACCGGGATAATCGCTATTTTGACGCTAAAAGCCTATGGTACCGGCGCGTCACGCGCGAAACCGCCGGAGAAATCGCGGAGACCGGCTGCATTGTTGAGGTAAATACAGGAGGGATATGCCGCGGCGCCACCGACATGCCGTATCCGTCGCCTGAAATTTTATCGGAGCTTTTTGATTTGAACGTCCCGGTTACGGTTTCAAGCGATGCACATTCAGCGGATTCGCTTGATTTTTGGTTTTCGGAAGCGGGAAAGCTGCTCAAAAAAACCGGCTGGCGAAGCATAAAACAGCTTACGGCAGACGGTTTTGTCGACGTTGAACTATAAGAACCTGTATTCAATATTCAAAATGCCGCTGTTTTGGCGATTTTCCGCGTTGCCACATTAGCTTTTCTTTGAATACACAAAGTATTCCTGCGAAAACCTGCCTCGCACTGTGAAAAAATACGCTCAAACCATCAGCATTTCTCGTTATTGAATACAAGTTCTAATTTTTTATAATTTACCGACCAACCATTGCTTTGCTTTTTCAGGGTCTGAGAAATATTGTGTTTTGCTGAATAAATCCATTTTTTCTTTCTTCATCTTTGACTTGATTTTTTGCTTTTCGCTAAATGAGCAGCCGACCAAGCACAACTTTAAAACTTTATGGCGAATTACTTTTATATGATTCACGAAAAAATCAATTACCTCATTGTCCAGGGTAGTTTCATAGAAATCAATCCATATGCGCCTGTTATAAAAGCCGGAAGATTTAAGGATGAAACCTTCTTCGGCTTTTATTGTTTCAAAAAGCTTATTTTTATTATCAAAATAGCTGCCATAATGTAAAGGGTGCAGTTCACCGTCCATGAAATAATAAGGGCAAAGGCTGCCGCTCGGTGATTTTTTCAGCATTTCTTTCCCCCGTATTATAACTCAAACCCTTTTTCAAGCGCTTCTTTCGCGTCGTCGGCGTGCGCCGACGGAATCAGCAGGCTGACCTCGGTTTCAGAGGTTGTGACCGCGAGAAGCTCCGCTGAAATTTTCGCAAGGCTGCTGATGGCTTTTGCAAAAACGCCCGGCGTGACGCGCATTTCCTCGCCTGAAAGCGTGAGCTTTGTGTTGCCGCTGCTGACGACAGGCTTCATTTCCGGGTGTTTTTCCTTCAGCTTGTTCACGACCGTCAGCACCGTTACCATGTCATCCTCGGGAAACGAAAACGATACGCTGATATTCCCGCTTAACGGCGATGTCTGCGAAACCATGTCGATGGAGACGCCCTCGTCTGAAACACGCCCGAAAATATCGTTTAAAAGGCCAAGGTCATGCGGGAGCTTCATAAAAGAAATAAGCGCCACGTTTTCAAGGGTGAGAATGTTTGAAACGCCGTACATTTTTGCCGCCCCTTTCTAGATTAAATCCGACATGCTGTATAACCCCGGAGCCTTGCCGACAATATATTCGGCGGCGGAAAGCGCGCCGGTGGCAAAAATCCTTTTGGAGCACGCGGAATGCCTTATCGTAACGATTTCGTCTTTTCCGGCGAAGATGATGTCGTGCTCGCCGACAATTGTTCCGCCGCGTATACTGTGTATCCCGATTTCGTTTTTAGTGCGCGGCTTGCGGCTTGAATGGCGGTTATAGGTATACTGCAAATCGACGTCAAATACGCTGGAAACGCCGTCGGCAAGCATTAACGCGGTGCCGCTGGGGGCGTCTATTTTTTTGTTGTGATGCTTTTCCACTATCTCTATGTCAAAGTCGCTGCCCAGAACACGGGCGGCGGTTTTGGCAAGCTCGACCATGAGATTTACGCCAAGCGACATGTTAAACGAAAAGAACACGGGAATTTTTTCCGCCGCGTTGTGGATTTTCGCTATCTGCGCCGTGCTTAACCCGGTCGTCGCGACCACCACGGGAAGCTTCCGCGGGATTGCCGCCGAAAGAAGCGGTTCCAGCACCGCCGGGTGGCTGAAATCAATCAGGACATCGGCGGGCACGGTGCAGTCGGCAAGCTTTTCAAAAACGTGAAAGCCGTCCTTTTGCTCGGTGACGACGTCAATTCCGGCTACAATTGTGTATTTTTCGCTATCCTGCGCATATTCTGCAATTACGCGCCCCATTGCGCCGTTTGCGCCGGACAAAATAATTTTGGTCATTTCAACGCTCCCTCGTTTTTTAAAAACACAATTTCTTTTGCCGTCAGGCGAAACAGGCGGCGCCCGCCGCAAAGCGGCAAATTGTTGTTGCAATAAGGCGGGTGGGAAACATCCCGCCGAAGTGATACCGCCTAGACGAGATTATGCTTTTGAAGCTCTTCTTTCAGCGCGTTATGCAAAGTTTCCGTCATTTCAACAAGCGGCATGCGGCACGGCCCCACGTTTTTGCCCATTAAACCCAGCGCCGTCTTTACCGGGATGGGGTTGACGTCGCTGAAAAGCGCGTCTATCAGGCTAATCATCTTGAGTTGAAGCTCCGCCGCCTCAGCCGTCCGGCCTTTGGCGTAAAAGCTGCATACGTCGTGCGCGTACGCAGGCGCGACATTGGCAAGGACAGAAATCACGCCCAGGCCGCCAAGCGACATGATTGGGATAATCTGGTCGTCGTTTCCCGAATAAAAAGCGAGATTATCGCCGCAAAGGCTGCGGGTCTTCGCGATTTCGGAGATGTTGCCGCCAGCCTCCTTCGTCGCGACGATGTTCGGGTGCTTGGAAAGCTCAAAATAGGTTTGCGGCTGGATATTGAGGCTCGTGCGGCTCGGCACATTGTACAGGATTACCGGCAGATCCGTCGCGTCGGCAATGTCTGTAAAATGGCGGATTAACCCATGCTGGGAAGTTTTGTTGTAGTAAGGCGTAACGTGCAAAAGCGCGTCTGCGCCCGCCGCCTTGGCCTCCTTCGAAAGCCATATGGCGTAAGACGTGTCGTTGCTTCCGGCGCCTGCCACGACAGGCACGCGCCCCGCCGTTTTCGCGACGGCGTACCGGATGCATTCAACATGCTCGTCATCGGTCATGGTGGTGCTTTCGCCGGTCGTGCCGCATATGATGATTGCGTCTATGCCGGATTCAACCTGCCAGTCTATCAGCTCGCCCAGCTTTTCGTAGTTGATTGAGAAATCTTCGTTCATAGGCGTTACAACGGCGACGCCCGCGCCCGTAAATACATTCTTTTTCATAGTGCAGCGGCCTCCTCGTTAATATGATTTAGTCCATGTACCCTTGCGCGCAGAGCAGCTCCGCCATTAAAACCGCGCCGCCTGCGGCCCCGCGTATGGTATTGTGTGAAAGGCATACGAATTTGATGTCGTACCGGCTGTCCTCGCGCAGCCGCCCAAGGCTGACGGCCATGCCGTTTTCAAGCATACGGTCAAGCTTGGACTGCGGGCGGTTATCCTCTTCAAAATAATGCAGGAACCTTTTCGGCGCGCTGGGCAGGTTCAGCTTTTGCGCTTCGCCCTGAAAATCCGCCCAAAGCTTTTTGATTTCCGAAAGCGAGGGCTTCTTTTCAAACTCTACGAACACCGCCGCCATATGCCCGTCTAAAACAGGCACGCGCAGGCACTGCGACGTAATGCGCGGCAAGTCGGCATTCACAATTTTGCCGTCCTGTATCGTTCCCCAGATTTTCATCGGCTCACGCTCGGATTTTTCCTCCTCGCCGCCGATATACGGGATTACGTTGTCAACCATCTCAGGCCACGTCTCGAAGTTTTTTCCCGCGCCCGAAATCGCCTGGTATGTGCAGGTCAGAACATCCTTGACCCCGAACTTCATAAGCGGGTGGAGCGCGGGGACGTAGCTTTGAATCGAGCAGTTGGATTTTACGGCGATAAAGCCTCGTTTTGTGCCCAGACGTTCGCGCTGGGTCTTGATGATTTCCGAGTGGTGCGCGTTGATTTCCGGTATCAGCATGGGAACGTCGTCCATATAGCGGGTAGCCGAATTGTTGGAAATCACAGGGCACTCAAGCTTTGCGTAACGCTCCTCAAGCGCCCGTGTTTTGTCTTTTTCAAGGTCGATAGCGCAAAATACGAAATCGACCATTCCGGCTATTTTTTCGGCGTCTTTCGTGGCATCCATCACGACCATGTCTTTTAACGCCGCGGGAACAGGGCCTTCCATAGACCATCTTGCGCCGGACACAACATCCGCATATTTTTTCCCGGCTGAACGCTCCGATGCCGCAAGCGCCTCAACCTCAAACCACGGATGGCTTTCCAAAAGGCTCAGGAAGCGCTGTCCGACCATGCCTGTTGCGCCGATGACGCCAACTTTATATGTTTTCATGATAGAATCCTCCTAAAAAAGAAAAAACCGGCTTGAAAACCGGATAATCTTGCAATATAATAGAACTCATGCGCCAGCGAAAAAACCCGCCCGTAACCGGGGGATATTTTGCCGGACAGCGCTTCATCATTTGCAAATGACGACAGTTGCAGGCTTATTCAAGCTGCACCCAGAAACGGTACGACCGCGAGCGCCGTCTCTTCGGCGGGCCTACCTTTCACAAAAGCATTGATTGCGGCTGTCCGTCTTTTGCTACTGATTATTCCCGCGCCTCTATCCAGTAGATTACGCTATTTAATTGTAAACATCATAACACGGGGCAACTGTTCTGTCAACATCCGTTTTCAATATAATATGCAGTTTTTTGCAATCAGGTGAGGGAACGATACATTATAACGGAGGATAGCATGAAAAATCACGCTATCCGTTATGTGCCAATCGCTCGCCCTTCGGGGAACCGCGATTGATGCACAAAACGCCCATTCCTTTTCATGGTCGTTTTGTGTCTGAAACTTTGCGAAAGGAATGGACGTTACTATGCAAAAATCGGACTTTTTCTTTGAACTTCCCGAAGAGCTTATCGCGCAGACGCCCCTTGAAAAACGCGACGGCTCAAGGCTTTTATGTATTGATAAAAATACGGGAAAGCTTTCGCACAAGCATTTTTCAGAGCTGCCGGAGCTTCTTCGCCCGGGTGATTTGCTTGTTATGAACGACTCGAAAGTAATACCGGCAAGGCTTTTGGGAACAAAAATACCGGGCGCCGCCGCGATTGAGTTTTTGCTGCTTGAACGAAAAGAGCTGGATATTTGGGAAATCCTTGTGAAGCCCGGCAGAAAAGCCCCTGCCGGCGCGCGGTTCCAGTTTGGCGGAGGGCTTTTGACAGGCGAGATTGTCGCCGTTGTCAAGGGCGGCAACCGTCTTGTGCGGTTTGAATATCAGGGGGATTTCTACAGCGTACTGGAGCAGATAGGCAGAATGCCGCTGCCGCCGTATATAACCGAAGCCTTACAAGACAATGACAGATACCAGACCGTATATGCAAACGAGCCGGGCTCCGCGGCGGCGCCGACGGCGGGTTTGCACTTTACGGAAGGGTTGCTTGAAAGGATACGGGGACACGGCGTCAACACGGCGTTTGTGACGCTGCACGTCGGGCTCGGCACATTTCGCCCCGTCAAGGCTGAAAACATAAGCGAGCACACGATGCACGCGGAGCGCTATCACATCCCAGGGGAAACCGCCGACGCGATAAACAGGACAAAAGCGGAGGGGGGGCGCGTGATTGCCGTCGGCACAACATCGTGCCGCACGCTTGAAGCCGCCGCCCAAGAAATCGGAATAGACGGCGGAATAAAAGAAACCGAAGGCAGCACCGAAATCTTTATCACTCCCGGGTACGAATTCAAGGCAATTGACGGGCTTATCACAAATTTTCATTTGCCGGAAAGCACGCTGGTTATGCTTGTATCCGCCTTTGCAGGCTACGAAAACACCATGCGTGCATACCGCGCCGCGATAGAGGAGAAGTACCGGTTCTTCAGTTTTGGCGACAGCATGATGATAGTCTAAAACAACACCGCCGGTTGGATGAATCCAACCGGCGGTGTTGTTAATTTAAAGCCCTATGATTATGGATTCGCCCTTCATCTCAGGGGGCTGCGGCAGGCCGAGCACCTTTAACATCGTCGGCGCGATATCCGCAAGGCGGCCCTGCATATCCGGCAGGAGCCTGGCGTCCGGAAGCCCCGCCGCGATAAACGGCACCGGATTTGTCGTGTGCGCCGTAAAGGGCGAGCCGTCCGGCTCGTCCATTTTATCGGCGTTGCCGTGATCCGCCGTGATGAACGCCGCCCCGCCAAGCTCAAGGATTTTGTCCACGGTTTTGCCGATGCATGTGTCAACGGCTTCCACGGCTTTTACCGCGGCATCGAACACGCCCGTATGGCCTACCATGTCGCAGTTGGCATAGTTTAAGATAATCACGTCGTATTTACCGCTTTCCAGACGTTTTAACATTTCGTCGGTCACTTCAAACGCGCTCATTTCAGGTTTTAAGTCGTATGTCGCGACCTTCGGCGAGGGGATAAGCGTACGGTCTTCGTTTTCGTAAGGCGCTTCGACGCCGCCGTTAAAGAAAAACGTGACGTGCGCGTATTTTTCCGTCTCCGCGATTCGAAGCTGCCTTAAGCCGTGTTTTGAAATGTACTCCCCAAACGTATCGTCAAGCGATTGCGGCCGAAACGCGACATACACGTTCGGCATGGTCGCGTCATATGTCGTCATGCAGACATAATATATCTTCATGTTGGAGTTACGGCGCTCAAAGCCGTCAAAATCGGGGTCGACGAACGTGCGCGTGATTTCGCGCGCGCGGTCGGGCCTGAAGTTAAAGAAGATGATGCTGTCGTTATCTTTTATTTCGGCGCCCTGTATGCAGCAGACGGGGACTACGAACTCGTCGGTTATGCCGTTGTCATACGATTTCTGCATGACTTTGGCGGTATCGGCGTTGATTTCACCCTCGCCGTAAACCATCGCGGCATACGCCTTTTGGACGCGTTCCCAGCGGTTGTCCCTGTCCATGGCGTAGTAGCGGCCCATGATTGTGGCGATTCTGCCGACGCCGATTTCCTTCATCTTTTCCTCAAGCTCCGCGATGAAGCCCTTGCCGGAGGAGGGCGGCACGTCGCGCCCGTCCATCAGGCAGTGCACGTACACGTCGGCAAGGCCGTGGCGCTTCGCAAGCTTTAGCAGGACATAGAGGTGCGTGTTGTGGCTGTGGACGCCGCCGCCGCTTAAAAGCCCGATCAAGTGCAAGGCGGAGGAATACTTTTTGCAGTTTTCAATCGCGCCGAGGAACGCCTCGTTTTCAAAGAAATCGCCGTCATTGATGGATTTGCTGATACGCGTCAATTCCTGATAGACAATCCTGCCCGCGCCGATATTGGTGTGCCCGACCTCGGAATTGCCCATCTGACCGTCCGGCAGGCCGACGTCCAGGCCCGACGCGCCGATTGTCGTATGCGGGTAGAGCTTTTTATACCTGTCGAGATTCGGGGTCTTCGCGGCTAAAACGGCGTTTCCGTAAGCTTCGGAGGATTCGCCGAAGCCGTCCATAATGATCAATGCCAGTGGTTTTTTCATAACGGACTCCTTTATTCTTTGTACTACCTGCCCGCGGCTTTTACAATTGCCGCGAAATCGGGGGCCTTGAGCGATGCGCCGCCAATCAGGCCGCCGTCCACATGCTCCTTGTCAAGCAGCTCCCCGGCATTTTCGGCGTTCATGGAGCCGCCGTACTGAATCGTCAAAGCGTCGGCGGCCTCCTTGCCGTACAAGCTTTCGACAACGCCGCGTATGAAGCCGTTTGCCTCGCCGGCCTGCTCAGAGGTCGCGGTTTTCCCCGTGCCGATCGCCCAGACAGGCTCGTAGGCGATGATGATGTTTTTCAGTTCATTCTTTGAAACGCCGTTAAGCGCGATTTTTGTCTGCATGGAGCAGATTTCGCCGGTAATATTATGCTCGCGCTGTGAGAGAAGCTCGCCGACGCAGAGGATAACCGTAAGCCCCGCGTCAAGCGCCGCGCGGACGCGCTTGTTTACGGTTTCGTCGGTTTCGCCAAAATACTGGCGGCGCTCCGAGTGGCCGATGATGACGTAAGGGACGCCCATTTCCTTTAGCATACCGGCCGATATTTCAGCCGTAAACGCGCCGCTTTCGGCCCAATGGCAGTTTTGCGCGCCGATTTTGATGTTGGTGCCGCCTGCCGCCGCAAGCGCCGTTTCAAGGTCCGTGAAGGGAACGCAGCAGACGACGTCGCACCCGGCATCGGAGACAAGCGGCGCAAGCTCTGAGATTAGCGCTTTTGCCTTCGCGCGGTTTTTATTCATCTTCCAGTTGCCGGCAATCACGGCTTTACGCAGGGATTTATTCATGGATGACCACTCCTTTTTCTTTATATATAGTCGAACCACCTCAAAATCGGCACAGGATTAGCGAGGATATTTTTTGATTCACAAGGCGGAGGACGCAGGCGGGCTAGTGCCCGGCAAGGACGACAACGC
>Ga0099364_10001473_pt1 | contig 38709 bp, 40 predicted proteins | sample TergutTh196P3_FD_73070 | JGI IMG/M metagenome (GOLD analysis project Ga0099364, IMG submission 73070) | Microcerotermes parvus P3 segment gut microbial communities from Pointe-Noire, Republic of the Congo - Th196 P3 | ecosystem: Host-associated > Arthropoda: Insects > Digestive system > Gut ... | reverse complement strand
AGCCCGAAAACCGCTTTGGGGTTTTCTTTTAAAAAGGGAAGAAAACGTTTCCAAAGGATTGGAGACCGTAGGAGCCGAATCCGTACGAGCCGAATCCGTACGAGCCGAATCCGTACGAGCCGAATACGTATGAGCCGAATCCGTATGAACCATACGAATACGAACCCGAATACCCAAAGCTACCGGATGGAACAATATATTTACTACAACGTTGGTGAAACACGTCGATATAATTCAACCAGTTAAAACTACCGTCCATTAGAAACCTTTCAATAACTTTTTAAACTTCATAGCATTCTTCTCGTCCCCGTTCGCCCTGTGAACCGCACTATTGAAAAGCAGCAATTCCTTCAGCAAACCGTCGGAATATTCGTCCTGCAAATCAAGAAGCGTTTCTTCGCTTGCATCGACAACTTTTTCGTAAAACTTTATAATCTTTCCGACCCGTCGGATTTCTTCCTGTTCACAACCGAGACGCTGCATAATTCGTGAGGCATAAATGCGGGAACGCTCGGCATGACCATAATAAAACTCTTCCCCGTCAGAATCTTTTGAATGACAATCCGGTTTGCCTAATTCACGAAACAAAAGCGCGAACCGCAAAACCAAAATCGGCGGAGAAGAACCCACGCTCTTATATGTAAGAGAAAGCAGATTCCCGAACCCCTCCAACATTTTTAATTCCGGAATAATAGCGGTGAAAACATCGCTGTATTCAGCAAGAACCGCACTTACATTTCGCCCCAACAGGACTTTTTGCACAGAAGCCGCATCTTCGCTCTCCCCCAACCCCGAAACGTTTTCCATAATCAAGCGTTTCGCTTCGCCGCTGATTTCAAACTCCCCACTTGAGCTGTACGCCAACGCAGGAAGAATATCATGTGGATTAAACCGTCTTCCGCTTTGAATAAAGTTCAGCCTGCCGCTATTCAAGTCCTCATTCCCGCCGAACGGGTCGAAGAGTACTTTTTTTCCTTCCTTTCCTTCCTTCCCTTTCTTAACAGCGTAGGCGATTCCGTCGAAAGTGAATCCGCATTTTTGGAGCAGTTTTTCCTCAAGTTCAACGTACGAGGCAATACTCACCGATACCCCCAAAACCGTCACGATTAATTCGCCCTGCTCAATCCGAGACTCATTTATGTTATACTCCTCGAAAATCGCACGAATCCGCGGGAGTTCGGCATTGGTCAAAACATCGAAGTCAGGTGGCGGCATGATTTCACGCAGTGAGTCGTTCGTGCTTTTATTTTTGGCAATTATAAGCAATCTTACACATTCACCGTAAATATATGCCGAATACCCATAATCGCCGAGCCGTTCGAGCACCTGCGTAACCTGTTTCGGAAGCTCAAGTTTTAAATCCCCAACCATCGACACCACTCTTTCTCAACGCCGTAAAAATCCTCAGTTTGAACCCATTGTCTTTTCTCTCTTCAGACTGTAAAAACTCCTTGATTTCCTGCCGATAAGTTGCCTTGTCAATCGGACAGGGCGACTTCACAACTTCGAACCCGCTTTGCTTAACAAAACTGATAATCGCACTTTCGGGAACAAGCACCAACGGACGAATCAACGTTATATCTTTCCTCGAAAGGTAGCTTTTCGGGGAAAAACAGCCTACCCTTCCCTCTTTAAAAAGGTTCATCATAAACGTTTCTATCGCATCGTCGAAACTGTGTGCAAGCGCGATTTTATTGCATCCCGCGGCGATTGCCGCATCGTGAAGTGCGCCCCGCCTCATCTTCGCACAGAGGGAACAAGGATTCTTCTCCTTGCGAATATCAAAAACGATTTCGTAAATGTCCGATTTCAATAAGGTGAAGGGCACCTCCAACTCATCGCAGATTCGCGCTACCGGGGAAAAGTCCCCATCCTGCCCGAAGAATCGCGGGTCGAGCGTAACCGCATGAATCTCATAATTAAACTCGCTGAATCTCCGCATTCCAGCCAACGCAACCAGCAACGCAAGTGAATCCTTCCCACCGGACACACCGATTGCGATTTTATCACCCTCTTGAATCAAATCGAACTCTTGACAAGCCCTTCTCACGTAGCCTAATATTTTCTGAATTTTCATCGCCGACTATTTAACCTGGTGAATCGTCATCATGTTAGTAGTCCCGGATGCACCGGAAGGCATTCCCGCAACAATGACCAGCATATCGCCTTTTTTGATGTATCCTACGTCTTTGCAGAGTCTCTCGCACTCCTTCAACGCTTCATCTGTATTAGGCATGAGCGGCATAATCAAGGGATAAACCCCCCACGACAACGAAAGATGGCGCGCCGTATTATCGTCTAAAACGCAGGCGTATATCGGATAAGGTGAGCGATATTTGCTCAACGTTCTTGCCGTTCCGCCACTCTGTGACATGGTAAGAATAGCATCTGCCTCTACTTCAATCGAAGTCATGCAGGCGGCATGACAGGTCGCATCCGCAACGGTAAGTTTTCGGTTTCCTCTGTCACTGCGGCGGCGGCGGAACATATTATCGGAATAATGTATATCCTCCTCCGCTTCGTGAATAATCGCCGCCATCGCCCGAACCGACTCAATCGGATACTTCCCGATTGTGGTTTCCCCACTGAGCATAACCGCACTCGTCCCGTCATAGACTGCGTTGGCAACATCGCTGGCTTCTGCCCTGGTAGGACGGGGATTGTGTATCATGCTTTCAAGCATTTCGGTGGCGGTAATAACGGGTCTGCCCGAATCATAACACATATGAATCAGCTTTTTTTGAATCGCCGGGAGTTTCGCCATATCGATTTCGACTCCCATATCCCCCCTTGCAATCATTATACCGTCACTGACTTCGAGGATTTCGGCAATGTTATCAACCCCCTCCGCATTCTCGATTTTCGCAATAATTCGTATACTGTCACAGTTATGCCGCTCAAGAACCCTGCGAATATCAAGAATATCCTGCGCACGTCCGGCAAAACTAGCCGCTATGAAATCAAATCCGTTTTCAATCCCGAAAAGAATATCCGCACGGTCTTTTTCATTCATATAAGGCATACTCAAACGAACCCCCGGGACGTTAATCCCTTTATGATTCTTAACCACCCCTCCTGTCTCAACCCTGCAAACGATGTCGGTTCCTTTTATTTCAACGACCTCGGTCTTTATAAGTCCGTCACAAAAGAGAATGTTGTCACCGACATCAACATCATAAGCAAGCCCGGAATAACTGATTGAGCAACCGGTCTCATCCCCCTCATAATCTCCGGAATGTAACGTAAACAACTGCCCTTTTTCGAGGGTGGCTTCACCTTCCGTAAAAGTCTTGAATCGTACGTCGGGGCCTTTTGTATCAAGCAACGCACCGACAAACACCCCCATCTCCTTGCGAATCCGCTTAAGCTGGTCGAGGGTTGCCTTATGACTTTCGTGCGTTCCGTGAGAGAAATTGAACCGTGCAACGTTCATTCCCGCCTCAATCATTCCCCTCATGACGTTATCGTCCTGAGTCGCCGGGCCGAGCGTGCAGATAATTTTCGTCTTCTTGTTGTTATTAATCTTAATCATGACTTAAATTCTCCCGTTCTTATATTAAAATTTATTAAAATTTTTTTGCTTTTTTAGATTTGCGTTGCTTTATATACCCATATATAAAGTATAGAGTTATAAAACCGACCGAAACCGCCCCTGCTACATCACCGACTTGAATCGTTGAGCGGTTGGCGTTTATTGCTGTTATTCCTGCGATTTCATCGTTTTCGAAAATCTCACTCATTTCGGAAGTAGCAGAATTTTCGGTAGTAGATTCCGAAACGCCCGAAACCGTCGTGGCCGCCGCCTCGGTTTCACTCGGATTCTCACCGTTTTCAGAAGCAGTCTGTGCATTAATCAGCAGGTATTTGACGATTCCCTCACCAAGTGCCTCCCCCATTAAATCGAGATATCCATCGGTTATCAGAATCTCGTATTCATGCGGATTACACACGAACCCCATCTCAAACAACATCGACGGTGAAGGGGTGTATCGCGCTAATGCAAAATTTCGATTGATTGCCGCTTTAAACTCATGCGGGGAAACACCGGAAACGCGTTGCGACACGTTTTCGAGTATGATGTTCGCCGCCGATTCAGAGCTTCCCATCGTGTAAAACATCAGCGGCCCGTTTTCCCTCGTGAAGTCACTGCCCATCGGCATTGAATTCGCATGAATACTCACCGATAAATCGGCGAATTCACCTGAGAGCAACGATTCATAAATGTGTTCGACCCTGTCAACTGCCCAAAAAGTCTCATCATCTAAAGCTAACGAAATCACAGTTACGCCGTGACTTTCGAGGTACTCGGCGGTTTTACGCGCAACCTGCAAATTCAAATCCTTCTCCATGAGACCGAACTCACCCGGCGGCCCTAACGCACCGGGGTCACTCCCACCATGTCCCGCGTCAATGAGTACCACCGCGTTTTCCAAAACCGAAGGCGCGTACCTGAGCGTTACCGCCAATTCCCCTTGAGAAAACTCCGCAAAATACCCCGCAACAGGCTGTTCGCCCTCATAAGGAATCGAAAACGATTCGTCCGTTCCGTCAAAGTTATGGAAAGTGATTTCTGCCGACTCTTCTTGTAATTCCACGCTGTAAAGCCGATTCTCCGCTGCAAATTCGCCCGCCTTGACGAGGGTTACGTTACTCTTAAAAACGTAAGAACCATCATGGATTATATACATCTCGTTATCGCTGTCTTCGGCAATAATCCTGAAGTTGGTATCCTTCGCCAAAGGAGTCCCCATCTTAGTATCGTCGTTACCGTCATAAAATCGCGAAATATTATTGCTCGCCGCTTTACCGTATAGCGGCTCTTCAAAATAAACCACAGGGGTAGGCGTAAATGGCTTGGGGGTTTCACGCGTTACAACGAGTTCGGTAGATATTTCCCCGTTTTCAAGAACGAAAACGTTATCCCCCACCTGCAACTCGACGTAAACAGAAAAATAACCGCTGACGGTAGTCGGCATTTCTTCCCCGTTGATATACAACGGAAAGCCGGGATTACAAGCCCCCAACAAGCTAATCTGAGCGCGGGTGATTTTAATCTCACCGTTTTTAGCATGCGGAAGAATTATAAACCCGTTCTCGAAATTATCCGCTGTCTGCTGGTTCGCAAACGCCGCATTGACTAAAGCGAAAGCCGCGCAAATCAGCAAGAGAACGCAACGTAAGAAAAATCGGTTTTTCATTGCCGAATATTATATCACGAAAAAAGTTTTTTGTCAACGCTTGACAAAACGTTTTTAATATGATATACTGGTCAAGACTTCAAGACGGACATGCAAAATCACGGAAGCGTAGCTCAGCTGGTTAGAGTACCCGCTTGACATGCGGGGGGTCGATGGTTCAAGTCCATTCGTTTCCATGCAAAACAAGAGCTCCGGTGCGGCGGGCTTCGCCCGACGGCAGGGAGCTTGACGGAGGAGCAGAGTGTTCGTATTTGTTTTTCGATTGAGAAGTAAGATACAAACGCAATAGTTGCAGGCGATGTTCGTTTGAACATCGCCTGTTTTTTATTTTCGTCAAGGCTTTAACGGAATTTTGTTCGTTTTGTAATTTCCACTCGACTTTTCGCATATAAATTATCTTAACAAGGTCGGGGGAATCCCCAACCCCGCACTTTGAGCGAAGTTTAAGACAAAACCGATTTAGCGGAGGGAGTTCATGTGACAAACACAGTGAAAGTCAATCCCGGTTTCGCAGGGTCGAAACAGGAAAGATGTGTAAGTTTAGGACAATACATAATCGCTAATAAGACAACTGTTAGGGAGGCTGCAAAAACGTTCGGGATTAGCAAAAGCACCGTACATCAAGATATAACGACAAGGCTTGAAAAAATCAACCCGGCTTTACACAAGAAAGTCAAAAGTATTTTAGAGAAAAATAAGCAAGAACGTCACATTAGGGGTGGAATGGCAACAAAACTCAAGTATGCGGGAAAATGAAATCGGCGGAATTACAAGAAGAGCGTAACCGAACAGGTTACGCTCTTTTCGTTGAGGTGAGGTTGAGCGACATCTCGCCGAATTGTTTCGTGAACTTTGCGGTCTCGTAACCATGGCGAAGAATCAAGTCAAAATCGTGACGGCAAGGCGTGTGAAGCGTTGTGCAGTAATCCCGCGCATATGCCGTTTCCTCATACGTGAGACAATCGGAGATAATAGGTTCAACACCGAAATCCGATGCGATTTGGCTTCCGTGTTTCCCGATTTTCAAGTGCATACCCTGCCGCTTTTCTGTTATATTTGCGTGGAGTTCGCGACTTCGCAACGCATAGACCTGGTACGACGAAATGTCAAGCAATCTCCGCATATTCGCAATGGAAGCAGTTCCCTTACGCTTTTGGAACGATATGTGTGATGAGGCATCCGAGACTATTATGAAGTCGATTTCTTTGTCCAATCCGCGTCCGATTTTGTATAGTGCTTCGAGTCCGAGATTGTCGTAGACACCACCGTCGGAGGGGGTGCGATAAAACATTTTTTTGATTTTATCAACATTGCTCCTCAACGAAAGTCAATAATTGAAATAAACGTCGATTTGCTGAACCCGTTTCCCCGAACTCTTATCAGGGGCATGAACTTCAACCCGCTCGATTAACTCATTAAGCATTACAGTGGTCAATTCGGTTGGACGGGTGTATTTACGGATTCTCGACAAAAACATCTCAACGTCGATACTGTCGATACTATAGTTATTTAAATTTTCGCTCGCTACGCGACGAGACGCGACCCGCTCTTGCAAGAATTCGATTTGAGACGTTAAGTCTTTTTGTTCCTGCTCGTAAGTTTGAGACAGCTTGGCAAACCGTTCATCAGAGATTTTGCCCGTCACATTCCCCTCGAACAGCTTTTGAATTATACCGTCTAACTCCTGTATGCGTCTTTCGGCTTGCTGTAAGGATTTCTTGTCGATTGCAAACTCTTTGCGGAATCTGTCGGTATTCCGTGTTTGGAGTTTTTGCAAAAAAGCCTTCTCGTGATTCTGCGCATAATACGACACTTGCCGAACGAACTGCAAAACCGCTTGTTCCAAGACGACTCGCCGAATATAGTGCGATGAATGACACGGATTCTTTTTCGTGCGGAATGCCGAACAGGAAAAGTTATCGTTTTCGGGCTTTAAGCAAGCACCACTTGACATATAGAGTTTATTCTTGCAATCTGCGCAGAAAACCAATCCCGAAAACAGAGCAACACGTCCGCTGTGATTACGCCGTCTTTTCCCGCCTTGACGGATTTGTTGTACCCTCTCGAAAACTTCCGTCTCAATGATTGCGGGATGTGTATTCTCGAAAACATATTGATTTTCGGGGGCATTTTGAAACTGCCTTTTATCCTTGTAAGATTTGCGATAAGTTTGGAAGTTTACGGTGTGTCCGAGATATTGACGGCGTTCTAAAATTCTGCCGACTGTGGTATCGTTCCAGTCATAAGGGTCGATGAATTTTTCACTTTTGCGAATACCCGCATTGTTTGCGTAAACAATCGGGGTTTCGACTTGTTCCGCGCGTAATCGATTGGCGATATGCGTAACCCCTAACCCCTCCATACACCACTGAAAAATCTGTCGTACTATCTGTGCAGACGATTCGTCGATAATCCACTGCTTGGGATTATCGAGGGATTTCGCATAGCCGTAGGGCGGATTAAAGGTGAGCGGTTCACCCGCCATCCCTTTCGCACGAAACACCGCCCTAACCTTTTCACTTGTTTCGCGAGGATAATGCTCATTAAACATTATCTTGAACTGTGTTTCCATACTTTTCAAGCCTGTTGTGATATCAACATTGTCATCCTTTGCTATAAAACGTATGTCCTTTTTGGGGAATACGTAGTCAATGTAGTAGTTGACAAGGGCGTTATCTCGTCCGAAACGGCTTAAATCCTTTGTGACGAAACACTTTACACGTCCCTCTTCCATTAATGATAACGCTGCCTGAACGTGAGGTCTCTCAAAGGTTGTCCCACTTACGCCATCGTCTGTAAAAAAAATCGGGTTAGGTAGATTGAGTTCAAAAGCAAGTTGAGCCAACATTTTCTTTTGATTGATAATGCTGTTACTCTCCTTATCTTTGTCCTTATCATCGCGTGAAAGTCTTGAATAAAGCACGGTAATTTTGTCGGGCAACTTCATGCCGATTTTGTAATCCAAGATATTCACGATTTCTCCAAAATGTAAAGCACTAATTGCCATCACTTTTAATTAACCGCCATAATTTATCTAACAACCCCTCTTTTCCTTCTTTTTTATATGTTCCTGTTACGATATATATAGTAGTTCCGATTTTATACTCGGCATATTCGTCATATTGCGACGATTTATTTTCAAGTGATTTATTCTCATTCGTATTCATAGCAGTACATCCCTTTCGCAAAAGTTGTCCGCTACTATATATATTCGGCTTACCGCTTGTCTAATTCCGAAAAAGTAACAACCGTGAAGAAATCCGACTATCGCTCTGATTTGTTGGAGGGAGTTGAATCAACCTGTGGTCAAGTTAACCGGAGGTCATACCACCCTCGAAATGACTAAACGTTACGCACAGCTGATTCCCTCGAAAATGTTAGTCAACTTCGGCAAGTTCAGCCCTGTTGATAATCTAAAGAAAACCCGCTTGTAAAGCAGGTTTTCTTGTTATTGAAGCTGGTGAACGGACTTGAACCCCTAACCTGCTGATTACAAATCAGCTGCTCTACCGAATTGAGCTACACCAGCGACTCATCTCAAAGCATTATATCACAAATCTTTTCGTTTGTCAAGCGTTTTCGTAAAAATTTTTATCTCATTTTTATTGAAAGTAAGGATATAATCCCCCGACGCTTGCGTCGGTTCTCTCATCAAGCGGACTGAGGCTCTCGAAAGCAGGCAAAGTCGTTCGGGACTTTCGTTGCGCCTTAATACCTTACACATCCCTCGCTAAAATCAGTTCAACCCCCTTGAAACAACGAAAAAGCCCCGCAGAAAAATCAATCCGGAGGATAATATTTCGCAAGCAACTCATGGAACTCCTTGTGCTTGCTCAGTGACACGGAATACTCATTGGTACGTGTTCCGATTACGAACTTTGAATCGTATCGTCTCACATATTCAATATCGCCTAGGTTAACGGATATGTGGGGAACTTTTTTGATTGCGTTGGCAATCATTTTAAAGAACGACAAAGCATGGTCTTCCGCTTCGGGTTTGATTTTATAGATAATTAATCGGAAATTCGTAACGGCAACCTTGCAAGCCGAAAATTTGTTTATGTTTTTTCTGCCGTCGTTCAGCCAAGTATGCCCGCCCGCGGAAATCACGAGTTGTTCTCTTATTGATTCGGCACCGCACCGATTACAAATTCCCCCCTTAAGTTTTGCTTTGCAAATACGGCACTTGGTATCGGTCATGCGTCCTCCTTACTTTCAAACTAAACCGTACCGAAAAAAGTATCGAGGATATACGGGAGAACCAAGACGTTTGCGTTATCCCACACCGAAGAACACCAGATGCTTTCACCTGATTTATCGTATACCATTACACCGTAACCCCCGTTAATTTGCGCATCACGGTAATTCTCTCTCGTAATTGAAACGGTAACGGGTTTCTTTCCCTTAGGCTTGGGGGAAGCCGCCGAACCGTTAATGATAAGCCCCGCAACCTCGACCTGATTGCCCGCCCTTATCATCTCTATATACCTTTGCGCCATATTTTGCGCGACAACAGAAAAGACAGCATCAAACAAAGCGGGATATAATTTCTCGTTCTTGCGGGCACTGCCGCCGAACGGTATCCCCAAAACAGTCATACTGCTTAAGTTTATTTTTAATGATTTACCGTTCTTCATCTTGAAATTAACCGCACCATCAAAGCTACGCCCTACCGGAATGGCGGCGTATGTATGAATCGTGGTTTGAGCCTTTGTTCTTAATATGTCGATATCATCATAACGAACGCTCTGTCCGTTAAATTCTACGCGGTCGCTGAAAAATTGCGCACTCCTCCCTTTCTTTTTGAGCGGTACATCCGCTATGAGATTTCCTGCGTTAGTCATTCTTCTTTACCCCCGATAATATATTCTTTTTATGCGTGTTTCGCACAGCATAGCAAAGCTACCCGGTTCAAAAATGCCGAAGCTTTTTCAAACTGACTATTGCTCCGCAACGAAAGTCTTGACACTCACGGCAGAGCCGCTCGTGACTTCCGTTGCTCAAAATTGCCCTGCGTCTCGCCCCTATGGGGCAACCGACGCAGCCGGCAAATTAAACCGACAAATGTCAAGACATTTGTTGCAGTTTAATAATTATACCACGTTCCCGGGGGAATGTCAAGAGAATTGACATGGATTTTTTTGACTGTTATGACCATGACTTTCTGCCACAAAGTGGCATGAATTCAAGCCTGTCAAGCTCACCTGCTCGACGGAGAAGCCGCCGACCCCGTGAGCTCTTATTCAAACTTTTTCACACCTCCCTCAATTTTCAGATTTTTCCGCCGTTTCTCCCGCCCTTTTCGATTTCTTAATTCATAGTATATCATAGGAGTTCGGCGCACAGTACCAACTTTCGTTGCGCAGGCAACAAAAAAAGCCTATACGAATAGGCTAAAAACAAAAACCGCTCGAAAATTTGAGTTTCAAGCGTTTTTTACGAAAAAGCGAGAGCTTCTAATCGGATTCGAACCGATGACCTCATCCTTACCAAGGATGCGCGCTACCTACTGCGCCATAGAAGCGGTTTAACATTCCCAAGATAAATTGCCGAAACATGGCAAAAGTTTAATTTTCATGGAGAATCGGCTTGAAATTCAGAAGAAACCCACAAGCAAGTCTGATTATATCATAGAAAAAACAGTTTGTCAAGCGTTTTTTGAAAAAATTTTCAGAAATTTCAAAAAAATTCAAAAAAACGCTTGACTTTCACGCAAAATTGTGCTATGATTAATCTGCTGTTCTACAGACAGCGGGTGTTCATCGGCGAAAATCCGATTTTGTAAATCCCGCCGAGGAATGTGTGCGTACTTGAATTATAGCCATGTAAGCCCTTTTCTCAAAGCTTCTTACTTTATTAAAGAAGCAAAGAAAAGGCTTTTTTACTTCCTCGAATTTTAACGAAAGGAGAAAACGAAAGAAGAATGCCAAGTCCAAAAATCTTAAAGAAGAAAGAGAAATTCGTGACGGAACTCGCCGAAAAGCTGAATAAATCCGCTTGCGGCGTTCTCGCGAACTATAAGGGAATCACCGTTGACGAAGACACAAAGTTGCGCAAAGCCATGCGTGAAGCCAACGTCGATTATTTCGTGGTGAAAAACTCGCTCTTGTCCCGCGCTTTTGAAAAAGCAGGGCTTGAAGAGCTGAATGTTCATCTCACCGGTGAAACCGCAATCGCTCTTTCTGAAGAAGACATCATAGTCGCGCCAAAACTCACGTATGAGCAGGTCGAATCTTCCAAAGGCAAGTACGGCATCAAAGCGGGATTCATTGAAGGAAAACCCGTTGATTCGGTGACAATCATCGAATATGCGAAACTGCCGAGTAAAGAGGTTCTTGTATCTAAATTGCTGTTCATGCTGCAATCGCCGATGCAAAGGCTTGCAATCGCGATTAGCGAAATCGCTAAAAAAGACGGTGAGGTCACCGAAACAGCCCCTGCGACAGAAGCTTCGGACGCAGCTCCGGAAGCAGCGGCAGAATAAAAAAATCCAAACACACATATTAAAAAAGGAGAATTATAACAATGTCTGAAAAGATTACCGCTCTTGTAGAAGAGGTAAAAAAGTTATCCGTGTTAGAGCTTAACGATTTAGTAAAAGCCCTCGAAGAAGAATTTGGGGTTTCGGCGGCGGCAATGGTTGCGGCAGGTCCTGCGGCAGGCGGCGGCGCGGCGGCAGCTGAAGAAAAGACCGAGTTTGACGTTATCCTCGCTAACTTCGGCGCGAAGAAGATGGACGTAATCAAAGTCGTGAAAGAAATCACCGGATTAGGTCTGAAAGAAGCGAAAGAATTCGTTGAAGCGGCACCTAAAGCTGTTAAAGAAGGGCTCGGCAAAGCTGAAGCCGACGAGCTCAAAGCAAAACTCGAAGCTGCGGGCGCGGCTGTTGAATTGAAATAAGCGCGTTTTTCTTAAATTAACAGTATAAACAGCCCTGTCTCAATTGCGAGACGGGGCTGTTAATCTATCTTCCTATCTTCAACGAGGACTTACCGCTCGTTCTTGACACGAGTCAAACCGAGTCCCGGGGTGAATCAATCTTTCACGGTGACTAGTTCGGCGTTTTTGATTACATCAAACGCAAGGTCACGGAGGTATTCGTAGTCGGCGAGGTGTTCGGGGACAGTTATACGGAAGTTCACTTCACCAACTTGACCTCGAACATTATCGCCATCACGATAATACAAAAGATTATCAACGGTTAAAACCATACCATTATGGGCATTTGCTTCGGCAATTTTTTCTAAAGAATCATCATGGGCATTATGGGCATTTTTTGAGTCCGGTCTCCGTATTAGCACATTAATACTGTCATCATACATTTGCCACGGAATAAACTCTTCTTCCTTTTTGAGTTTTTCACCGGGAGCGTAATAATACATAATACTGAATTTTGTTAAATGCACAACAAACAATTCATACCCTTCAATTTCGATTTTAGGGTAATAAAACTCCTTAATTTCCGGAATTCTATTTGCTGAATACGTTCCATAATTATTATCATTGCGGGTTAAAGTTTTGGATTTTTCGATTTCGTTAATAATTTCACTTTTGAAATTTGTCCTATTGTTACCCAATATTTCTACCGAGGCAACTTCGTTACAGCTTTCTTCAAAAATTTTATCTGATTCTTCAGATTCTTTATACTCGTTGGAAGATTCTTCTCTTGCATTTTCATAATCAGAGGAAGAACCCACTTCTTCTACATTTTCGCACCCGGAAAGTGTTGTGAGTAATACAACGGCAATAAGCGTTGCAATGATTTTTTTAGTTTTCATAATATTCTCCTCCCGCTCATAGCAAGAAACGTTTTCCCGCCTACTCGCCCACCTTTACCAACTCAGCCGATTTAATCAAATCAAACGCAAGGTCACGGAGGTATTCGTAGTCGGCGAGGTGTTCGGGGACGGAGATTGTGAAAATTGTATCCCCTATTTGAGCTAAAATACGATTTGCACTTTCGTAATATACAAAATTATCTTCAGTCAAATAGGTATCGGCTCCAAACATTATTGTTTCTAATATGCGTTCATATGGGTCGATTTTAGGATAATGAGTAACATTCCAATCTTGTCGAGTTATTGTTACTAAAATAGAAGAACTTTCAACTTTTTCTTCTATTGATTCAAAGTAATAAATAAAATTTTGCTTATTAATGTCAGCCTTGTTTAACGTATATCCGTCAATTTTTAAATTCACAAGATTATAAAAGCTTGATATACGTCCTATCTCATTTGTAAAATATAAATGATAATCTCCATCCGAGTCATCTGTTTCCGGTGGAATTTTTATTCGATTAATAATTTCACTCTCGAAATCGATGGAATCTTTGATTAACACACTCACCCACGGAGAAAAACAGGCTATTGATTCACCCAAGTCTTCTGAAACTTCCTGTAGCACATCTATTTTACTATTATTTGTTTCTGAACAACCATTAAGCAATAACACCAATGCAAAAACAACTGCTAAAACCATTTTTAATTTCATGATTATTACCTCCCTAAATTAAATAAAATTTTATTTCCAACTATTTATTGTTGAAAATCTGATTACTACAACTACTGCACCATGTATTAATTTCACGACTGTCATCATTCATAGTGCATACGTTGTCACAATGACCCTGTACCCCTAAATTATGCGAAAGTTCATGTTGTATAACCTGTGAAAAAAACTGGCCCGAACTCAAAGTAGATATTACAGAATTCCTTCCGTTTACATTAGCCAAACCCGCAATCTCGCCATGGCCATTTGAGGAATAACACATCCTGTAACCCACAACCCGCACAACGTATTCCAAAAATCCAGGGTCTATTCCAAGTACACGCGATCCATTCTTATGATGAACTCCGTTACAAGTTTGCCCGCACAGATTATTTCCGACACGACAGATTTCATCAATCGTAGTCCGCGGGCAGTATCCGCTTAAGTTGCCGTTCGTAGTAGTCAAAGCGAGTATTAACTTTATACCGAATTTTTCCATAAGAGCAGGTGTGGCAGCGTTGAAAGCATCGGTGGCATTACCCTCAATACCATTCCAGTCGGTTATAATTCGCGCAAGACGGGTTTTAACGTTACGGGTGTGTGTCCATGAAGCGGTTTGAATCACAACCATCGGGAAGTTAGTTTGGTTCACTATTGCAAACCTATATATACCTGCAGTTGGTACAGTCCACGAAGTGCTATGGGGACCGGCAGATACATTCCAATAATAGTAAATTCCCGTTGATTCGTTTATAAAACGAACTTGTGCTTGCCGAGAGAAGTTTACATTGAAACTTAAAGTATCTCCCGGATAGGCGGCATGTTGAACTTCACTTGTAAACGTTCCGTTTGCGACAATGCCTTGGGTAACATGTTGCGTTTTTGGGGACACAAAAATCTGAATCGCCAAAATCGGTCGATTTTGACCGACTGTACCAGAAGCCTCACCATTCATTGCCCAATCGCCCCAACCCAAATTTCGCATATACACACGATAATATACGTTCCACCCGGGTGCATTGACAAGCCTGATTTGAACCGCCTCGATATGTTTTCCCTGGTTGGGTAGCCCCGAATAGTTGCCGTTCGACACGTAACTGTGCCATCCGTCATTTTGAACGTGCGTCCTGTATTCGAGGGACAGTGTTGAAGTGATGTAAAGCGACTCCAACGGACTGTTGCTTAAGCCGGAGTTTCCTGCGACATTCGGCTCTTGTATAGTCGATGTCCACCCGACCCCGCGCTGAAAGACTTGGTAAGATATCGAATTCCCTCCGAATGCTTCGGTGGGTTTTTCCAGCACCCCGGAACTCACGATTCCGACAACGAACGCCAAGACCAATAATATAGATATACCGCGCTTTAGTTTTCTGTACCGCATGATTTCCACCTGTCCCTTTCTTGTTCGGCTTATGATTTATTATAATAGTATTATACAACATCATTGAACGTAAATCAATAGTCAATTTGCACAAAATTCGTGATGGTTTTTTGTAGAAAATCCACAAACGATAACACAAACAATTCAAAGACGGAAAAGGTTGCATGTTTAAAAAAACAATCTCCCTCTCAAAAAGAGACGGCGATTGTTTTATTTTTTCCCGAAGCGAATTGCTTGTCATATTTGTCCGAAGTCGGTAATATAATCTAAAAAAAATGATAAAGAGGTCTTAACATGGATATTCGAAAAAACAAACTCCCTTTAACGATTGCGTTTCTGGTCTGCTTCCTTGTGATTACGCTGACGTTCAATGCGAATAACGCAAGTATTCCCACAAGTATCACAGGCGGGGATTCCCGCATGACGATTATTCTCGATGCGGGGCATGGGGGGATGGACGGCGGCGCGGTCGGTGTGAACGGCGAACTCGAAAAGAACATCAACCTTGCGATTGTCAAAAATCTGCAACAAATGCTCGAATTCTCAGGCTACAACGTCATACTCACAAGGAGCGAAGACCGTTCCATGCACACCGAAGGGGTCACGGGAATCCGCAACCAAAAGGTTTCCGATATGGAAAACCGCAAAGCGGTAATTGACGAACATTCCGAAAGCAGCCTGTTCTTATCGATTCATCAAAACAGGTTCAGCAACCCGGATTTCACCGGGGCGCAGATGTTTTACACCGAAATAAACCCCGAAAACAGCAAAATGGCGCAAATCCTGCAAAACAGTTTCGCCGAACTGCAAGTCGGGAATGAGCGCGAAATCAAAATAATCGATAACGAACTCTACCTATTTAAGTCAACGACTCAACCGGCAGTGTTAATTGAATGCGGATTCCTCTCCAACGCAGAAGAATCCGCAAGGCTTAACGACCCCGATTATCAGCGCAAAGTCACCTTCACGATTTACAAAGGAATCATACAGTATCTTGAGAACCAAGAATAGCGGCTGTATCGACTTCTTCGCCGTCCTGCCATAACCGCTCTAAATCGTAAAATTCCCGCGTTTCGGTGTAGAATATGTGTATCACTACGTCGATATAATCGAGAATAATCCAATTCGCACCGTGATAACCCTCGGTTCTGCCGGGTTCGACCCCCGCATGTTTGAGTTTGTGCTCAACTTCATCCGCGAGCGTCTTAACCTGCGTGGAGCTTGTCCCCGTCACCAGAACAAAATAGTTCGCAAGCGCGGAAACGTTTTCAACCTTTATGACTTTCAAATCCAGTCCCTTTTTCTCGTCGAGTGCTTTTACAGCGATTTTCAGCATTTCCAAATCAGTCATGCTTTTTATCCCCCTTTTCCTTTATAGTTTTTTCTATACGTTTTTTTGTTTCTTTATAAGCTGAGTCAATATCCGAAAACGCAAGCTCTCGGATTTGAACCAGCCCCTCATAATCCCGCTCATAAGAAATCTTATCAGCGACATAAACAATTTTTTCGAGCGTACTCATATCCTCGGCTTTATCCCTGCCGACCGTGTGAAACCTAATCGCGCTCAAAATCTCCGGGTCGGTAATGCCGAACTCCTTGCGAACATATACCGCCCCCGCCGGAGAATGCCACAACTTTACAATTGCGACTTCCTTTTCATAAAGCTGAAAATCCCCGTCGGAAATGAGCTTCTGCAACTTTTCGTCGGGGAGTTCCTTTGCGATGTCATGGAACAATCCTGCTATATACGCTTTCTCCGACATTTCATGATTAAATCCCGCAATTTTCGATAACTCTCCGCAAATTATAGCGGTATTTATACTATGGGTGTATCTTTTTCGACTTAATAAAGCCCGAATTTGCCGTGATGACATTTCGGTAACGGGAATGTCAATCAGTTTTATGCCGAGACGTTCGGCAGCTTTGCTATACTCTCGGTGTTTTTCAAGGGAAGAATCCCGTGATAACGCTACAACTTCACACTCGGCGAGGATTTGTTCATAGTCTTTCCAGTCTGTGAAACTTAACAGCATATCCGAGCCGATTGCCAACACAAAGCTACTTTCAGGGTAGAGTTGCTTTAGTTTAGCGATTGTGTTCACGGTATAGCTTTTTTGCGAACGTTCGTTGCTTTCTTTTCCTTCGATGTCGCTGACTTCACAATCCGGGAATGCCGCCTGTGCAAGTTTGAATCGTGTCTCGAACGGTGTCTCGCTTGATTTATGTGGGGCATTTCCCGTAGGAATGATTATAAAACGTTCGGATTTTAATCTTTGCCGAAGCGACTTCACCAAGTTTATGTGACCTAAATGCGGCGGGTCAAACGCGCCGCCGAATATTATTGTTTTCACCGTTGATTCAACCTTTCCGCCAGTTTGCGCAAAGCAATTCCTCTGTGACTGATTTCATTTTTCCTATCGGAATCGATTTCTGCAAAAGACTCTTCCCCCACCATAAAAATCGGGTCATAACCGAAGCCGTTTTCACCCTTGCACTCAAACCCGATATATCCTTCACATTCACCGCTGACTTTGATATGGTTTTTCGGCACGGAGGAATCAATACAACAGATACTGCACACAAAACGTGCGGTACGTTCTTCAAGGGGGACCCCCTCCAGTTTCGTTAAAATAGTCTGCTTTCGCTGACCTTCCGGGGCATATCGTGCCGAATACACACCGGGTTCACCGCCGAGTTTATCGACCTCCAACCCGGAATCATCCGCAATCACGATGAAATCGCTCTCCCCCCTCGTTTTTAAGAACGTAAACAATGCCGTCGCCTTAATAACAGCATTTTCTTCGAAGGTTTTTCCTGTTTCTTCCACTTTTATATCGAACCCCACCTCCGACTGAGAGAGCACTTCATAATCATAATTCGACGGAGACAGCAACTGCTTAAATTCCCGAATTTTTCCCGCATTATCCGATGCTATAACAAGTTTCACGTTTGTTCCTCGCTTTCGCTGTTCTCGAATAAAACATTCACGTAATCCTGCGGAACAAACGGCTGAAGGTCATCGATTTTTTCGCCCACCCCCACCAGTTTTACGGGAATCCCGAGTTCGTTCTTAATTGCAATGATAATCCCGCCTTTCGCTGTCCCGTCAAGTTTGGTTAGGGCGATTCCGCTTAAAGCGGTAACTTCATTAAACAATCTCGCTTGATTAACGGCATTCTGTCCGGTAGTAGCATCTAAGACGAGGAGGGTTTCAAGCACCGAATCCGGCAATTGCGAAGTCACCGAACGTGCAATCTTACGCAATTCTTCCATGAGATGCTTCTTGTTATGAAGCCGCCCCGCCGTATCGATTATAAGCATGTCCGCGCCCCTTGCTTTCGCGGCATTGCAGGCATCATACACCACCGCTGCAGGGTCGGAACCTTCGGCGTGACGAATCACCTCCGTACCCGAACGTTTCGCCCATTCACAGAGTTGTTCGATTGCCGCCGCACGGAAGGTATCCGCCGCCGCAATCAGTACACGTTTCCCCTCTGATTTGAGATTTGCCGCCAACTTCCCGATTGTTGTCGTTTTTCCTGCGCCGTTCACCCCGATTACCATAATCACCGAAGGTCTTGAAGACAAATCAAGCTCATTCCCTCCGGTCAAAATTTCGGCGATGATTTCTTTCAACATTCCGGTGATGACCGACGTGTCTTTCGCCCCGGTTCTCTTGATTTCGGCGCGCAACTTATCGCAGACTTCATCGGCGGTCTGCGCACCTATATCGGCGAGAATCAGCGTTTCTTCAAGTTGCTCAAAAAAGTCCTCATCAATCTTCGTAAACGAATTAACGACCCTGCTTACCCCTCCCGCCAGTGAATCCTTGGTTTTCTTCAAACCCTCTTTTAATTTAGAAAAAAGCCCCATAGATTAAAGTTTTCCTTCCCGATTTTTAAACAATAGTATAAATCAATACCGCCATCATAGCTAAAATCCACGGATTAGCGAACGCCATTCTCGCACGTTCACCCGTAGAAAGGTGTGGATTGTCGTTCGTTAAACTGAAATGATGGTTAACCATCAGGACAATCGACAGTAACAAACCGCCGTAGACCACCATCATGTATAAATTGCTGACTATATACGGACTAACAGGAATTTCCCCATATATTGACATTTCGAAAAAGTGTGACTTGGCTATGTCAAACGTGTTATTGAGTACATGGATAAAAATCGCGGGCATGACCGAATTCGCCTTTACCGCCGCCACCCCCATGACGAATCCCGCCAGGCTGGTATAAAGCAGTTGATAAAGATTCCCGTGGAATGCCCCGAAAAGCAGTGACGTTATAATCACCGCCTGCATATCGCCGAATCGCCGTAACGGGCGAAGCAGCATATGACGGAAAATCACTTCTTCTGCAATAGGCCCGATTAATCCCACAAACAAGTACATCAGCAACCACTGATTCCCGCTTGTCGGCATCACATCGGCGAAAACGTTTTCCAACTCTCCCGTTCCGAACAACCCATCAAGAAAATCGGCGATAAATGCGGTAACTTTCCCCCCGGCATAACTCAAAGAATACGCCGACAAGAACAATGTCAGTACCCCAAACGCGGGAAAGTTATATCGGTTTGCCTGTCCGTCGGCGAGTCCGCTGCGATTCATGTACTTCCTGAAAGCGAACGGCATGACAATGAGCGAAGGCAGATACACAATTATATCGTTGAGTGCCCACTGAATAAAATAAAGTGAATCCTGTGTGAGAACCCTTGCGCCGTCCCCGCTGATTGTCTCGATAAAATAGTCGAAGTTAGGTACATGAAGGTGGGAAAACGCAAAGGTAAAGTCTAATCCGAAAAAAACGCTCCACACCGCATGACTCATAAACTTCTCTGCGATGGTTATGAAAACAACGGTAAGCGCGAGAATCTTCAAAAACTTTTTGAAGTCCTGCGTTTCGTTCTTTTTTTGTTCAGCTTTGATTTCTTGTTCCTGCAAGGATTCAAACCGGTGCATAGCCGGCTCATTAATATAGTCGTTGAATCTGTCTATCATATTCTTTCACGCCAAGCCTTTCATAATTTCAATAATTGAAATATTTTTGAAGCGATGAATCCCCCTGCAAACCTGTCGATTACCAAAATCAGCATAATCACCGCAGGAACACTCACGAAAAAAGTCACGAATTTTTGTTTAGTCGTTATCTCGGTGAAGTCGTTTTCGAATTTGTACCGTTTTAATCGGAAGAGTCTCTTGATTGCCAGGGCAATCCCCGATATAACCAATATAAAAAACATAACGTAGAACATTCCGTATGCCGCCATCACCCCCGAATTACGCACCAACACTTCACCCTCTTCACCGCCGCCGAACATATAGTCTTGAACCGAACGTGTTGACATAAGCAACAACATAATTCCGCCGATAGAATTAAACATAGCGTGCAGAATCGTCGATGCAAGAATCGAACCGGTCTGAATTGTGATGTAACCCAACACAATCCCCAACACGAACGCATATATAAACTGGTGAACGTTTCCGTGCATAAGTCCGAAGAGCAATCCGCTTATGATTACGGCGAACCCGTTTCCGTAAGGTTTCAAAACATGAAGAATAACCCCCCTGCACAAAAATTCCTCGAAAAAAGCAGCTATAAACACCGCATAAATAAACAGTGCAATCGCACAGATTATATTAGGCGGAAAAACACTCTCCATTCCCCCGAAAGCCCTTGCCATATCTTCTTGTTTCGACTGAAAACTCATAATAATCCATATAACCAAAAAAAACAGCAGATTCGGTATTTGCCCCAGTCCGTACATAGCGGGGAAATTCCCTAACGCTTTAGCTAATCGGGGTGGTTTCTTGTAAAGACTATCCGAACGGAACTTGAAAACACTCACCGCTGTTATACTCGGGATTGCCTGTAAAAACACCGCCGATAAAATCAATCGTGACATATAACTCCCGGTAACACCGAGTTGTTCGGCGAAATTCACGTGAACATAACTTACAATCAGCAAACAGACAATCGCACCTGCGAAAAAGAACACCATTATCAATGCCACTTTAGCGCAAACAGCTTTAAACTCGGCGGTTTTCTCGGATTTTACCATACCAACTCCTATACTTTTATTAACTCCGGAAATATCGGTAGACCGAATTTCCTCATTTACTCGTTAAACATGGGGGTTATCGGTTTGTCATTATATACCCGTCGAATACTCTCTGCGAACCACTCCGACGTATCTAAAATCTTGATTTGCGGGATTTGCTTTTCTTTGGGAATGTCAATCGTGTTAAGTAAGACAAGTTCTTTAATGGGGGAGTTCCGGATACGTTCAATCGCCGGCCCCGACAGAACGCCGTGGGTCGCACAGGCATAAATAGTCTTCGCCCCGCCGATTTCCACCAACGCACGTGCCGCATTGCAGAGTGTCCCTGCGGTATCGACCATATCGTCAACGATGATTACGTCTTTGCCGTTGACATCACCGATTATATTCATAACTTCGCTTGAATTCGCCTTCTGTCTGCGCTTATCGACTATAGCCAATCCCGTATCGATTTTCTTGGACATTTTCCGCGCCCGCGCTACCGAACCCACATCCGGCGAAACACAAATCAGATTCTCACGGTTTTGCATTTCTTCTTTGTAATAAGAAGCCAACAAATACGTCCCCGGCAGATTATCCACCGGAATATCGAAAAAACCCTGGATTTGCGGCGAATGTAAATCCATCGTCATTACCCTGTCCGCACCTGCCGTCTTGATTAAATCGGCAACTAATCTTGCGGAAATGGGGTCACGCGCCCTGGCTTTCCTGTCCTGGCGCGCATAACCGTAGTACGGAATCACCGCCGTGATTTCTCGTGCGCTTGCCCTCTTGAACGCGTCAATCATGATGAGCAGTTCCATCAGATTATCATTGACGGGGTCAGAAGTCGATTGCACGATAAACACCCCCGACCCGCGAACGCTTTCCTTTATGCTAACCGAAATTTCACCGTCCGAATACTGTGCGACCTCCGATTCACCCATGGGCAATCCCAATTCATCGGCGATTTTTCTCGCAAGTGCAGGGTTCGAATTTGCGGTAAAGATTTTAATATCCTTGCCATGTATACTCATTATAATTCCACGTCGCCCTTTCAGTTTTTTAACTCCGTAAATATTGCGCCGCAACGAAAGTCTTGTAAAATCGGACAAAGCCCGCTCTTTGGCAATTTTTTACTTCTTCTTTTTTCTTAAGAAATTTTTCTCCCAATTTTCTTTGACGTTCATTTGTCCCCGCTCGATTGCTAAACTGTTAGCGGGAACATTTTTCGTGACGGTAGTACCTGCGGCAGTGGTTGCGTTTTCGCCGACCGTTACCGGTGCAATTAGATTCGTGTTACACCCGATGAACGCATTATCGCCGATTACCGTACGATGTTTCGCGATTCCGTCATAATTTGCGGTAACACATCCGCAACCGAAGTTCACCCCTGCACCCACATCGGAATCGCCGATGTAAGTCAAGTGTGCAATTGAAGTCTTTTCGCCTATGACCGAATTCTTTACCTCGACAAAATCCCCGATTTTCACTCCTTTTTTGAGGGTTGTGTTCGGACGTAACTGAACGAACGGGCCGACCTTTGCGCCGTCTTCCACGCAGGACTCAAACGCCTGCACGTTGTTGAGGGTTACTTCATTACCGATTTTACAATCCTCTATAAAAGAATTCGGACCGATTACACAGCCTTCACCTATAACCGTATCCCCTTTTATGATTGTGTTCGGCAAAATAACAGTATCCTGCCCGATTTTCACACCTTTTTGTATGAAAACCTCCCCGATTATATCCACACCGCCGTCTGAAATTTCATCGTTCAACATTTCCGTAGCAATTCGATTAAGTTCCCGCAGTCCGCGACGGTCGTTCGCACCGAGGACGATTCTGCCGTTATCGGACTTATACGCCCCGGCAAATCTGCCGTTATTACGAATAAGCTCAACCGTCCGGGTGAGGTAATACTCTCGGTTAGCGTTTTCGTCGGTGAGAAGGGGTAGTGCTTCGAGCAAGTTCGCGGTGTTGAACCAATATCCGCCGGAATTGATTTCTCTAATTGAACGCTGTTCTTCGCTACAATCTTTCTGTTCGACTATGCCGAGAAGACCGCCGTCTTTTTCGCGAACAATCCTTCCGTAACCGAATGGGTTTTCGACCTCTGCCGTTATCACGGTAACTGCATGATTTTTCTCTTTGTGGAGTTTATACGCTTCATTCACCGTGGTCGAATCCATGAAAGGTGCATCCCCGCAAAGCACAAGAACATCACCGTCTTTATTTTCTTCCAGAAATGCCGCCGCCTGAAGAACAGCGTGACCTGTTCCTTTGCGTTCGGCCTGAGGGAAAGTTTTACAATCAGGGTGACTTCCCAACTCTTTTTCGAGTAATTCGGCATTATTTCCGATTATTACCGCGATTTTCTCGATTCCCGCTTGTTTTACCGAATCGAGTACCCATGATAACATCGGCTGAAACGCCACCTCCATAAGCACTTTCGGCTTTTTCGATTTCATTCTTTTGCCGTCTCCCGCAGCAAGGATTATTGCCGATTTCTTACTTTCCGACATACAAATACCACCTTTTCTTTTTTAGAAATACCTACGAAATCATGTTGTGCGACCACTTCGAACCCTGCACGCTCACATAAACTTATGAGGGTGTCCGAATCATACGCAATCTCTCGGATTTCTTCCGTGAAACGCCGATACAATCCCGATTCCGGCTTATCTTGTTTCGAAAAGAAATCGAGATTAATATACACAACCCCCCCGCCCGAATACTCATTGCGCCAGACACAATAAATCTCGTCGGTTTCCCTTACAAATATATTATGGGCAAGGATTGTTTCATGCTTGTAAAGCGTGTTCAAATCAAATACGAACACACCGCCGGGATTCATAAACAGCGAAACGCGCTTAATCGTTTCATACAACTCCGATTCGTCGGCAAGATGATTCAACCCGTCAAAAGAGCAGATTGCCGCATCAATCGTCCCGAACAAATCCAGCTCATTCATGTCTTGACAAATGTACGAAACGTTGGTGTGGGGTTCAGCTTTTGAAAGCATTTCCGGTGAAGAATCCACCGCGATTACATCCCAGCCTTTTTCAGCCATCAATCGGGAGAGTTTTCCCGTACCGCAGGCTAAATCAAGAAGGATTCCGCTTTTAGCTGCCGTCAATCCGTTTTCTTTTATGAATCCGTCGTAATAGTCGGCTAATCGGGAATAATCGAACCCGTACATCAGTTGGTCGTAAAATTCGGCGAAAATTCCGTACCCGCTATTCATGTTCTTGTTTGGTTTCCTGCGTGAGCCGTTTGAACACAACATCGTACCCCCCGCTTCCTGATTGAAGCGAGCGGTTCACGCGGCTGATTGTCGCGGTTGATGCGCCGGTCATCTTTACGATATCGTTGTAGACGTGCTTTTCGTGCAGAAGTTTCGCGACGTACAACCGTTGCGAAATAGCCTCGACTTCCTTTATGGTGCAGAGGTCTTCGAAAACGATGCGACATTCTTCGGGCGTTCGGAGTTTTGACATAACTTCGAACAAAAATTCGGCGTTTTTGGTTTTATTTTCTTTCATTTCAGTAGTTTAACATAATAAAGCAAAAAAGTCAAGCCCGAAAATTCGTTCAAATTTATTGACGTTTGGAATTTTTTATGATATAATATTAATCCGCAACAGGAAGTCAAAGACTTTCATTACGGATTAATGTCATGCGTTTAATCTGTTAGAATAAAAAAATAAAGGGGAAACTTAATGCAAAACAAGCTAAGAAAACTGATAGCGTGCCTGTTACTGTCGGCACTGTCGGCGGGAATAACAGGGTGCAGTTCCGAACCGGAAGTCAAAACTGAGGGGTACAGTCAAATCTCGGCGAACGATACTTCTGAAACAAACGAAATAAACGATACAAGCGAAACCGGCGAAACAAACGCAGATTCAAGCGTTGCAGGTCAAAGTGATGATGCTACCTCCGCCGATTCTACCATTGACGACTTTATAGGGTGGTACACCGACGACCCCAACTTAACCGACGAAGAGTTCTTCTCACATACGTTGTTCGTGGGGGACTCAATTTTCACCGGAATCGACGGATACGGCTATCTCCCCTCGCGAAACGTATTCGCTAAAGTGGGATTAAGCGTTTCCGGCGGTGATTCGGTCGAAATCAACGGAAGAAAGCTTTACGATATAGCGGGCGACTTTGATATGATTGTAATCATGCTGGGCACGAATGAGCTTAACGGGAACAATACGTCTGAGGTGGTGACGGGAATCGAATCCATGATTGATAAAATCCGAACCGAAAATCCCAATACAGATGTGTTTTTCTTGACCCTGCCCCCGGTCGCCGAAGTGAACAGCTATCCGAATATGAACAACGAGACAATCCGGGAGTTCAATGCAGCGATTAAAGAGTTATCGCAAAAAAGAGCGTTCAAATTAATCGACCTGCATGAGGCGTTGAGTGATGCTAACGGATATTTGAGCAGTGAGTTCAGTGAAGCCGACGGCGTTCACTTAAAAGGAAGTGCGTATAAGACTATACTCAGTCTGGTTCGCAGTGGAGGGCGTTAACATTATGACTAAAAATCTAAGATTATTACTGAGCGTATTGCTTTTTTCCTGTTTTTTCGTCACGATTATGTTATCGGGTTGCACTTCCGACAGCGATTTCGAACCCACGGCGACGCTTTCGGAAATCACCGGAGCGATTGTCGAGTCGGAGGGGGGAGATTTCCCGACAATGCTCGAAAAAACGCGCGACGATTTAGAGAACCGCTACTTCGGAATAAAAGACGAATGGGTCGAAGATGCGTCATTCAGAATCAATCCTGCGGGGGCGAATCCCGATGAAATCACCATTGTGAAAACAACTTCGAGTGAAGCGGCAACCGAGTTGAGACGGTTCTTCGCCGATTACGTGAGTGGTAAGAAAGAAGAATGGAAAGATTATCAGCCCGGCGAAATGCACAAGTTCGATAACGTGGTGATTGAATCGCGGGGGTTGTACACGGTTTTGTTCATATGCAGCGATTCTGCGAACGCTCGTGAAATTCTGGACAGTTATTTCAAATAGGGGGAATATGTATGATTGATAATAAAACTTTTGCACGTTTGAGTGAGCTTTCGAAGTTTGATTTTACCGAAGAGGGTGGGGCAAGGTTCAACAGCGAACTAAACGAAATCGCAGAGTTCGTAAGCAAGGTGTGTGATTTCGGCGGCGAATACGATGATATCGCCGATAACAATCACGTCACGTTCTCGCAGTTGCGTGAAGATGTCAGCGTTTCGACCGCCACACCCGAACAACTCCTGGCGAATACAGAATCGCTGAACAACTGCTATATTATTCCGAAAGTAATAGGGTGAGGATAATGGATTTAACTAAACTCAGTCTCAAACAATTGAACACCGCCCTGAGTGAGCGGCAAATCAGCGTGAAGGAAGTCGTCGGCGATTATCTGGAGCGGGCTAAACAGTCCGACCTGAATGCCTATATCACCCTCACAGAAGAAACGGCTTTACAGAGTGCGCAGACGGCGCAAAAGCTGTTTGATTCGGGGGAATCAACCGCTTTAACCGGGATTCCGTGTTCAATCAAGGACAACATCTGCACCGCGGAAATCAAAACCACCAACGGTTCGAAAATGCTGGAAAACTTCGTCCCGTTTTACGATGCCGATTTAATCCGCACGTTAAAATCACAGGGTTTTGTCATGCTCGGCAAGACTAACATGGATGAATTTGCGATGGGTAACTCCAACCGAACATCTTATTTCGGGAACGTTCGCAATCCGCACGACCGCGAACGCGTTTCCGGCGGTTCTTCCGGAGGGAGTGCGGCGGCGGTTGCGGCAGACTTGTGTTGCTATTCAATAGGGACGGATACCGGCGGTTCGATTCGGCAACCTGCGGCATACTGCGGAATCACAGGGCTGAAACCCACCTACGGCAGAATCTCCCGTACGGGAGTGACCGCCTTCGCGGGGAGTTTCGATACGGTCGGTCCGCTCGCTAAAACAGCGGAGGACTGCGCAATCATAATGGAAGCATTGACCGGGGAAAAGTCGTACGCTTCTAAAATCGGTAACGGCATAAAGGGCATGAAAATCGCCCTTATAAAAGAATTGTTCACAGAAAACGTAGATGTGAACGTCAGAGAATCGGTAAGTCAAACGCTGGACTTTTTAAGAAGTCAAGGTGCGCAGGTGGAGAAAGTTTCACTCCCTGCTTTGGATTATGCCGCCCCCGCCTATTTCACGTTGGCATCGGCAGAAGGGGTCAGTGCGTTGTCACGATTCGACGGGGTAAAATACGGTCTGCGCGGCGAAGGCGCGACCTACGACGAACGACTTCGCGACAGCCGCACACGAGGACTTGGTGAGGAAGTCAAACGGCGAATCATGCTCGGAAACTTTGTGCTTTCGGGCGAGAACATGAACACTTATTTTAGAAAAGGGTTAGCTATTCGTCAGCAAATTACTCGTGAGTTTAATGCGTTGCTTAACGATTATGACGTTGCGGTCTCCCCCACTTCTTCAAGAAGCGCGTTCAGTCTGGACGAACCCGGTGATTTCGTAAAAATCTACTCATCGACCTTGTACACCGTCCCGATGAACCTTGCCGGACTTCCGTGCGTTTCGACTCCGGGTGTAAATTCGGTCAAATTCGACAAACCGTATATGCCGATTGGTGTTTCGTTGACCGGGCGAAAATTCGATGAAGCGACGATTCTGCAAGTGGCTGATTGCATTGAAAGGGGGCGAAATCGATGAAACTATACCCTACAATAGGACTCGAGACTCACGCGGAAGCAAAACAAGAGCAGCGGGCGGCGGCTTCGCCGGCGGCAGGCTGCTTGACGATGAGAGGTGAAGTTCGATGAAACTATACCCTACAATAGGACTCGAGACTCACGCGGAACTCATGACCGAGTCGAAATTGTTCTGTTCTTGTTCGGCAAAGTTCGGCGGGGAAGAGAATGAGCATTGCTGTATCGGGTGTTCGGGATTTCCCGGTGCGATACCCTCACTGAATAAAAAAGCGTTGGAATTGATTGTTCGTGCGGGGTTCGCCCTGGATTGTAAAATCTCTCGATTCACAAAATGGGAGCGGAAGAATTATTTCTACCCCGATTTACCTGCGGCATATCAAGTCTCACAGATGGAACGCCCGGTATGTGTCGGCGGCGGACTTGAAATAGAGGCGGGCGGCGAAACCAAAACCATTCGCCTTAACCGAATCCATTTGGAAGAAGATGCGGGAAAACTCAATCATGTAGGTGGAAAAAGCCTTGCCGATTATAATCGTACCGGTGTTCCGCTGATTGAAATCGTTACAGAGCCTGATTTCCACTCAGCCGAGGAGGTTGTCGCATATGTTGAAAAACTGCGACAAATTCTTCAATACGGCGACATCTGCGACGGGAAAATGGAACAGGGTTCGCTTCGTTGCGATGTGAATATATCGCTTGCTCCTTTCGGGAGCGAGAAACTCGGTACTCGTACCGAAATCAAGAACCTTAACTCGATTAAGGCGATTGGCAGGGCGATTGCCGCCGAAATCGAGCGACAAACCGACCTTCTGGAAAATGGGGAGGCGATTATTCAGCAGACCCTGCGATTCGACGATGCTACCGGGGAAATAATCCCGATGCGAACTAAAGAGGATGCTCATGATTATCGTTATTTCCCCGACCCGGATATTCCCCCCGTGGTGTTGAGTGAGGAGGAAATCGAGCGATTCAGACAAGCACTGCCGGAACTGCCGGGAATTCGCTTAAAACGCTACGTCAACGACTTCAAACTGGCTGAAAAAGATGCGGTGATTATTCTGAACGATAAAAGGGTGTCAGACTTTTATGATGCGGCAGTTGCTGTTCATAATAACCCGAAGACACTGGCGAATTTTATTGTAGTGGAATTGTTGCGGCGGGTCAATCTCGGGGAAGCCGACATGGGGGCATTACCGTTTTCCCCTGCCGATTTCGCCGACTTACAGCGTTCGGTAGATGAAGGCAAACTTAATCGTGATGTCCGTAAAGATGTTCTGCGGGAGATGCTGGAATCCGGTAAATCGCCGGGGCAAATCTGCGATGAAGGGGATTTATGGCTGAAAGAAGATTCCGGAGCGGTCGAGGCGGTTATTAACAAAGTTCTCGAAGCTAATCCGAAAGCAGTCGAACAATATCGCAACGGTGAAGTCAAGGTTTTCGGATTCTTGATGGGTCAGGCGAGTAAAGAGCTGAAAGGCTCGGCAGCCCCGGCAACCGTGAAAAATATTCTTGAGAGTAAACTGAAAGGCGAGTGAAGTTTTTATGGCATATGATACGAGAGCTGAAGCTTTATCCGAAATCGAAGAAGTTAGAAAAGAAGGGGGATGGTCATAATAATGTTTAATCAAAACGAATCAAAACAAGAACTGCGGTGCGGCGAACTCTGCTCAATGGCGAACAAATACCGCACTAAAACCACAGCAATGCTCACAAATGAAAATGTAGGGGAGACTCTGCGGGTTGCAGGTTGGGTCGAGACTATTCGTGACCACGGCGGAATCATGTTCATCGACCTGCGCGACCATTACGGTGTAGTACAGATTGTCGTAAAAGACACACTCCTGGAAAACGTCCGCAGGGAATCAACGGTAAGTATAAGCGGGGAAGTCACTAAGCGTTCGCCCGAGACTTTTAACCCGAAAATCAGCACCGGTGAAATCGAAATCGTCGCTGAAAGTCTCGACATTCTGGGGCAGGTTTACGAGAATCTGCCGTTTGAACCGTCGGCATCGCGCGAAACAGGGGAAGATGTTCGATTAAAGTATCGTTTTCTTGATTTGCGGAATAAAACCATGCAGGATGCGTTGATTCTCCGCTCGAAGGTAATTTCATATATGCGCGAAAGCATGAACGGCATGGGCTTCCTTGAAATGCAGACCCCGATTTTATCGGCTTCGTCGCCGGAAGGTGCGAGAGATTTTCTTATTCCGAGCAGGAAACACCACGGGAAATTCTATGCGTTGCCGCAAGCCCCGCAGATTTTCAAGCAGTTGCTGATGGTTTCGGGATTTGAACGGTATTACCAGGTTGCACCATGTTTTCGTGATGAAGATGCACGTGCAGACAGGACGGCAGGGGAATTCTACCAGCTTGACCTGGAAATGGCGTTCGCCGAGCAGGAAAACGTGTTCGAGGTGGGGGAATCCCTCATAAAATCAGTGATTGGGACGTTCAGCAAAACCGGTAAAGGGTTGGAAGATATTCCGAAAATAACCTTTGCCGACGCGCTTCTTAAATACGGAACGGATAAACCCGATTTACGGAATCCGCTGTTGATTGTTGACATTTCAGATTTGTTCGTAAACAGTGATTTCAAGCCGTTTGCGAATAAAACAGTCCGTGCGCTCCGCATACCGAAAATGGGCGAAAATCCCATCGCATCTAAAAGTTTTTTCAAGAGCATGGAGGATTTTGCGCTGTCTATCGGAATGAAGGGGTTGGGCTACGTCAAAGTCGAGCAAGACGGCGGTTATGCAGGCCCGATTGATAAGTTCCTGACAGATGAATCCCGTGAAGCGATTCGTGAACGTGCCGGATTACAGGTCGGCGATGTGTTGTACTTCGTAGCGGAGAGCGACGAAACCGTTGCCGCGAAGTATGCGGGGCAGATTCGCGCTGAAATCGCCGAAAGATTGGGATTAATCGACAAAGATGATTTCAAGGCTTGTTGGATTACCGATTTCCCATTTTACGAAAGAGATGATTCCGGTAAGGCGGCTTTCGGGCATAATCCGTTTTCTATGCCGCAGGGTGAGCTTGATGCGTTGAATAATAAAGACCCGTTCGAAATTTTAGCGTACCAGTATGATTTCGTGTTGAATGGGGTTGAATTAGCCTCGGGTGCAGTGAGAAACCACAATCCCGACATTATGGTGAAAGCATTTGAAATAGCCGGATTCTCAGAGGAAGATGTCAAGAACAAATTCGGGGCGTTGTACTCGGCATTTCGATTTGGCGCACCCCCTCATGCGGGAATGGCGTTCGGCGTAGACCGACTGCTTATGTTGCTCCTCGGTGAAGAAAACGTGAGAGAAACCATAGCATTCCCGTTGAATTCCAACGCACAGGACGTTATGTTGGGCGCACCCGGTGAAGTCAGTGAGTTGCAGTTGAGAGAAACGCATATTAAAATAAGATAGAGCCATGACTACTCTATACAAAGCGAAACGCTTTTTCCTCGATGTGATTTATCCCAATAAATGCCCGTTCTGCGATGAAGTCATTGCTTATGATGCGTACTACTGTAGCAGCTGTATAGAAGGAACTGAAATCGCACTGCCGCCGGAAAAGCTCGAACCACTCCGAAATGTCACTGCAACCCTGTCCTTATTCGAATATAACAAAAAAACCTCCCCCTTTGTTTACGCAATCAAAGAAGGGGGAGATGGTTATGCTGTTTCGGCGGCGGCGAAGTTGCTTTGTGAGTCACTTGCTTACCTTCCGGACGAAATCGGAATTATAACTTGTATTCCCACAGACGCACCGCGAATGAGGAACAGAGGATACAATCCGCCGAAGTTGATAGCCGCTGAGATGTCGGCGATTTCGGGACTTGCTTTCGCGCCGAAACTGCTCATGAAGAGCCGCCGTACCGAAATCCAGAAGTCGCTGTCAGCGGCGGAACGGCGTGAGAATCTGAAAGACGCGTTTCATGTTACCGATTCATCTGTCAGCGGAAACATTCTATTGATTGACGATGTCCGTACCACCGGTGCAACGTTGGATTCTGCGGCAGGAGTATTGATTTCGGCGGGGGCAACAAAAGTCTATGCAGGGGTAATTGCAACGGTTATTTAGAAAATCTCAAAAAACAGGATTCAGTTGATAACTAAATCCTGTTTTTTCTGCTATTTGCTGCCCCCGGTCGGAATCGAACCAACGACACGTAGATTTTCAGTCTACTGCTCTACCGACTGAGCTACAGGGGCGCATGAAAACCACGACTTTAGCAGTATACACTTTTTTTTTCGATTTGTCAAGTGTTTTTTCTAAAATTTTTCTGAAATTTTTTAAAATTTACAGGAGTCCCTTACGTAGGTCGTTCGCCGCTCACTAAACTCGACATTCGTGCAAGATATTTCAGAATCTCAAGTACATCGGCGATTGCGGGTTTGTTCGCCGCTTGGCTTGCCGGGGTAATCAAGGAATTCACCCATAATTCGGGATTATCCTGCGAAACCAACGAACTCATTCCAGCAAGATGCTTGAGAAGCTCAAGCGCGTCTGCAATCGTAACACGACCGTTTCCGTCGGTATCCCCGAGTAATGGTTGAATACCGTGCGAAGAGGTTTCGGCATCCGTAGTTTCCGTAGTCTCAGCAGTCGAAGTTGCCGTAGTCGTGGCAGTCGAAGTCGCCGTAGTCGTGGCAGTCGAAGTCGCCGTAGTCGTGGCAGTCGAAGTCGCCGTAGTCGTAGTTGCCGAAGTCGCGGTAGTCGTAGCAGTCGAAGCCGTCGTAGTCGTAGCAGTCGAAGCCGTCGTAGTCGTAGCAGTCGAAGCCGTCGTAGTCGTAGCAGTCGAAGTTGCCGTAGTCGTAGCCGTCGAAGTTGCCGTAGTCGTAGTTGCCGAAGTCGCGGTAGTCGCAGTAGTCGAAGTCGCAGTAGTCGCAGTAGTCGCAGTAGTCGTAGCAGTCGAAGTTGCCGAAGTCGTAGTTTCAGTCGCAGTGGTGGTTATCGGGGAATCGCCTCCTTGTCCCCTCACCACAACATTGGGCTGTTTAGGGAGCGGGTGTCCCATTCCCAGAAAAAAGCTCGGATGTGGCGGCTGATTATAACAAACATTCTGCCCCGCAACCTGATTTCGGTATTGCGGGTCGTGCATAAGCGTAGTAATCCGATAAGAAGTCGGCGTGACGGTGGAATACACCCGCAAAGCCGACGAATCAGCGGTTCTCAACACGATTTCTTCCCGCCAGTCACCGAACAAGTCGGCGGTTAGCCCGGGATTCTTCTTTGTACCGTTTATGGTGAGGTCGCCTACAGTTGTGAATACACGGTCGATGCCTGTTCCGGCGGCGTTAATCCGCTCTATTTTGAGGTTGGAGTCATTCCCGCCTGTTCCGTCCGCGAATTGCCGCTCAAGCTCACCATTCCACCAGATGAGGTGATTAATGGTAGGCTTCGGCATACCGGAAATCCGCTGTCCCGAAGTGTTAAGCACTCCGTCAGGTTGCGAACCCCAGAATTCCGCACCGTTATTTCCGGCGAAAATGTTTCCGGCAGCCCCGCGACCGGTATCACTGCTTCCGTTACTGCGCCACAGAACCTCCCCTGTATTACTTTTCAGCGAAACCCCAAACGGCGAATTCTCGTGACACATGAACACTTCCACCCCCGGACGTTCGGGAATGAAATTCCCCACGTGTAATGCGTCCCCGTGACCCTGCCGTGCGTCCCACAGCATAGTCCCGTCAGGGCCGATTGCACATGAACCCAAAACAATCGATTGGCGTGAATCGTTTCCGAGAGCGGCGGGCATACAGTTGTGATTTCCTTGACCGTACCCCTGCGCACTTGAATTATTTCCGGAGTCGAATGCCCACTTCTCCACTAATCTGTCATTGACAACATCGTAAGCGGTCGCCGTCATTCGGGTATAGTACCCGCGAATGAGTACCGCACTCGGCTTAACCCCATCTAAATAGGCGACCGCGCCTAAAAATCTATCCACCCTGTTACCGTAATTGTCACCCCAGGCGTTGACATTTCCTCGACCCGGCTTATAATCAATGGTGTGCAGATTCGCACCGGTTTTTCCGTCGAACAATGTCAGATATTCCGGTCCGGAAAGTATGTACCCGCTCGAATTGCGATGGTCGGCATTGGCATTACCGATGACGTTACCCAATCCGTCGCGGGTGCCGTCGGCGGTCTTGACGATTAACTTCGCGCTTCCCGACAGGTCATAATCGGCAACCAACATCTGCGTATAGTGCGCCCCCGCACGGATATTCCGCCCTAAATCAATTCGCCAGAGAAGGGTTCCGTCCAATTTAATGCAATCGATGAACACATTGTCGGTGGTTCCCGATTGTGAGTTATCTTTCGCGTTATCGGGCTCCCATTTAATGAAGATTTCATATTCACCGTCTCCGTCAACATCCCCGACGGTTAAGTCGTTAGCATGGTGGGAGTTACTCGGCTTTGAAATCGGAATATCAAAATACCCGCCCCCGGTTTGATTATTGAGGAAGGTGTTCGCACGGATTACCTTGTCTTCACTGTGATAGACGGTGTTTCCCGAAACGGCATCAACCCGATAAACCGATGTTATTGTTCCGGAGGTGTCATTAAAACAGGTCGCCCCCGTATCGGAGGTTGTATGAATCAGCGTACCGTCACGATAAAGCCGATATACAGCATCATCGGGGTCACTCGCTAAGTGCCGCCAACTCACGAAGATTCCGGTTCGCGCCCTGACCGCAACGATTCCCCTGTTGAGGAATTCCACAACAGGAACACCATCTGCCCCCGACATAGGCAATACAAACAGCGAAAAACTCCCCACTATAACAGCGAACACAACCGATAGCGCAATAAATCTCGACTTAACACCCTTAATAATCATGATTATGACCATATCTTTCCGAGACACAAAGTAGCCTCTGTTTTTAACCGCAATTTTCGCCTTCGCCGCAACAATGATGTTCGCTGTCGTCGCATTTACCGACAAACAGTTCCGGGTCGATTCCCTGACGTTTGTAATAATCAGCCACCGCAGCTTTAACCGCCTGTTCGGCTAACACCGAACAGTGGAGCTTTGCCGAAGGCAATCCGCCCAGAGCATCCACTACCGTCTTGTTCGAGAGACTGAGCGCGTCTTCGATTCGCTTACCTTTGATTAATTCTGTCGATACCGAAGATGTGGCAATCGCCGCACCGCACCCAAAAGTCTTGAACCGTACGTCAACTATGACCCCGTCCTCGATTTTCAGGTAGATTTTCATGATATCGCCGCATTTGGCATTACCGACTTCACCGATACCGTTAGCATCGGGTAACTCACCGACGTTCTGTGGATTTGCGAAGTGTTCCATAACTTTTTCTGTATATATCATATATTATGACCATTCCTTTCCGAGGCGCAAAACCCCATTGAGAACCTTCATTCTCCTGATAAAAAAATTTCCGTCTGATTTTCATTGTCTTGAGCAAAAACGGCAATGAGCCGTGACTTTGCTTTGTTGTACAACCGGGTTTCTTCCGTGAGTATTCTAAAGTCACCACATTCAATGTAGAAACAGTCACTCTCTTCTCCGCCGAAATAAAAAGCCTTGCGCGTGATATCTAAAGCATATGCACGATATCTTCCCCTTTCAAGGCTTTCCAGGAGTCGCTCGCACCTTTTATGCGTCTTGCGCAAATCAAAAACAATCTTCGGAACAACAATCCCTATACAGATAATCGTAACTATCGCAAAAACAATAACAGAATAAGGTGAGTGTTTTTCATGTAATACTACATTCAAACCCCATATCATCCATATCATAAAAAAAAGGATTATGGGTCCAATCATCATTCCCGGTAACCACTTCTTTTGCTTTTGCAGAATCCCGACCATCTCCTCATACTGCGTCTGAGTGAGCGTTATTTCACTGCTTTTATCAGGCTCGGGTCGGGAATCGGTGAGTTTTTTCAATTCCTTACGTTTCAGCATCTTACCGTCGTAGTTATTATACATTAATATTCTCCCATACGGGTGACATTGCACGTAATTTCGCAACGATTGGGGGCAAAACCTCAAGCAAATGAGTGATTTCATCGTCGGTCGTATACCTCGACATACTGATTCTGAGCGAACCGTGCGCTATTTCATGAGGGAGACCCAACGCAAGAAGCACGTGAGACGGGTCGAGTGAGCCGGAAGTACACGCCGAACCACTCGAAGCGGCAATCCCCATTAAATCCAGGTTTAGAAGCAACGCTTCCCCCTCGATTCCTTCAAATGAAAAGTTGAGGTTGTTGGACAATCGTTTTTCTAAGTCGCCGTTCAAGCGTGTACGCTCAATTTTCATGACTTCGTTATAAATCCGTTCCCGCTTTTTGAGGAGTAGGGCATTTTTCTCTTCGAGATTGCCGACCGCTTCTTCAACGGCGATTCCCAATGCAACTATTCCCGCAACGTTTTCGGTACCTGCGCGACTGCCGCGTTCCTGCGCCCCGCCTAATATGAACGGCGGAAGCTTTACGCCTTTTCGAACGTACAATGCGCCCGCCCCTTTCATTCCGTGGAATTTATGCCCCGAAAGCGACAGCATATCGATATTCATTGCCTGTACGTCAATCGGAACATTCCCCACCGCCTGAACGGCATCTGTGTGGAATCGACATTTCCTGTTTTTCTTGTTCCAATCGGAGATTAACCTACCGATTTCGGCAATCGGCTGAATCGTACCGATTTCATTGTTAGCGAACATAATCGTCACAAGCCCTGTGGAGGGATTTTCGTGTAACGCTTTTTCTAAATCCTCAATTTTGATGATTCCGTTGGCATAGACCGGCAAATATGTCGTTTTGACTCCTGTGTGTTTTTCGAGATTTTCGCAGACGTGCAGAACAGCATGATGTTCAAATTCACTTGTGATGATGTGAGAAGCCCCGCAGGAACGAATCGCCCAGTTATTGCTCTCGCTTCCGCCGCCCGTAAAGTAGATTTCGCCGGGGGTGCAGTTCAAGGCGGAGGCAAGTCGTTCGCGCGATTTCTCGATTGCACGCGCACTTTCCTGCCCCAGTGAATATACCGAAGAAGGATTCCCGTATCGTTCTTTCAAATATGGTAAAACTCCCTCGAAAACCGTATCGCTGATTCGGGTGGTGGCTGCGTTATCGAGGTAGACTGCTTTGCTTGATTTTTCCATTTTCTTTTGACCGTGCCTTTCCGTGCGGATTAGTAATAGTATATCACAAAGATTTCCGTTTTGTCAAGCGATTTTTTGATTATAGTCGTTGAAAACGACTATGGACGTGACAAAATCACGTCCCGGGAGTTTCAGTCACCCGAAATCATGTCTGTTCATATGATGTAACAAAAACGAGTGAAACGGAGACTACATATGAACAACGAAAATCTTGAAAATCTGTATTACGAATTCGAGCAGAATCTGAGAGAGGAAATCTGCAATGCCGCCAACGCACTGCACCAAAGCGGAATGTCATTCGCTGTATTCGCCAACACAAGATGCAACGAAGACTACTGGAATCGCGCCGGAAACGGCGGCTGGAACATGAAACAAAACGTTAAACCGAGTGAGGCGGTAAACGACATATTCGATAACGGTTGGAGATACTCGACCGAGTGTGCGACAGCAATGGAAATCGTCTATTACAAGGCGATTCTTGAGGTCTACGGCGATGAACTCTTCGACAAAACCTTCACAACGATTTACTTAATGGACTGGGATATTCGCGACCCGCTACTGCGAAAAGTCGGCAGAATGGAAGATGTAGGTTCGGAAGGACTGTTAATCGGCGACCGTGCGTACTTCGCAAATCCCGACCATGCACCCGATTTACCGCAATGGCAGGGCGAAAACGTCATCGTGTTGGAAGACGGTCTGTACTACGGACACGGAATCGGGCTGAACACCGCCGAAAACATCATAAAATCGCTCAACTCCCGCCGAAAAAGCGGTGACGTACAATCGGCATACTTGATGAACAAAGCCGGCCGCCCCGATTTTCGAAAACTCGCCGATGTGATGAATTCACCGACTGCGGTTGCAGTATGGCGGCATTTCCCGCCGGCTGTTCTGACGAAGGGAATCGAAGCCAAGAACGGATTCCGCCATATACCGGGCGAAAGGTTGTTTGTATGAGTATGAACGTAAATACGTGCCGAATCGGGCTTGCCTTGTCGGGGGGCGGAACCCGTGCGGCAATCTATCATCTCGGCGTGTTGAAATACCTGGCGGAATCGGGCTTGTACGAACGAATCACGAGTATATCCTCTGTTTCCGGGGCAAGCCTTTGTATAGGTGCGATTTTCGCCGCCTGCGGGAACAAATGGCCGAAGGGCGACGTTTTCCTTGAAGAAACGTTGGGGAAAGTCCGCGAAATAATGCTTGCCTGTGATATACAGAAGTCGGCGTTGCGGCGGTTGCCGTTTTATCCGCAGTACTGGAACAAGCGGGTGGAAATCATTGCCGAAATGCTCGAACAAAGATGGGGAATAAAAGGCACACTGCAGGATTTGCCGGTGTTCCCCGATTCTCCTTATTGGGAAATCAATTGCACCACTTATGAGACGGGCGGGAGTTTCCGTATTCGTCGGGATTACATGGGCGACAGTCACATAGGGTACACGCAGAATCCCGATTTGCCTATCTCGCGTATGATTGCCGCTTCTGCCGGTTTCCCGGTACCGAGCAAAAAGCAACTTAACAAGGGCGAACTCCCCGAAAATTTTCCTTGACGTTCCCGCCGAAATGTGATATACTTATTTTCGTATGAAAATGAACCCCGCTAAATCCCAAGGAGTATTGACTTTTATGCGAAAATATGATACGCTTACAGAGAACCTACCTACCTACCTACCTACCTACCTACCTACCTACCTACCTACCACCGAACAAGCGG
>Ga0099364_10001472_pt1 | contig 38710 bp, 28 predicted proteins | sample TergutTh196P3_FD_73070 | JGI IMG/M metagenome (GOLD analysis project Ga0099364, IMG submission 73070) | Microcerotermes parvus P3 segment gut microbial communities from Pointe-Noire, Republic of the Congo - Th196 P3 | ecosystem: Host-associated > Arthropoda: Insects > Digestive system > Gut ... | reverse complement strand
CCAATTCGGGATGTACTCCCTGGGCAATCACTCCGCCTTTATTGAGTAGGGCAGGCGGGTCGGGGTTTATTTCTTTTTCGATCCGGTTCCGGATTTCGATACATGGATTCAGTTTTTCCCCGATTGCCTGCAGTTCGGATTCTTCACTTGCCTTACAATATGAACGAATCGGATCGATGGCATAAAGCGCTGTTTTTAATTGAACTACTTCGCGGGGCGAAATCCTTCCTACGGCTACCTTCGAAATGATACGTTCCAAATCGCCGATCTCACCGATATGTTTGTCTATTTGTTCGCGTAAATCCGTCCGTTCATAAAAAAGCGATACAACGTTTTGCCTTTTCTGAATCGACTGCATATCTTTCAGGGGGAACAAAACCCAGCGTTTCAACAGACGCGCTCCCATCGGCGAGGAAGTCTTATCTAAAATATGGATAAGCGCCGTTCCACCTTCGTTGATTGTCTGTAATAACTCCAAACTGCGCACCGTAAACTTATCAAGTCTGACAAATCCTTCTTCTTCGATGCGTGAAAGCTTTGAGATATGCGAAATATGAGTGTGTTGGGTAATATCAAGATAAGCCAGAATTGCTCCGGACGAAATGATGCCATGTTGTAACTCGTTTATACCAAATCCCTTGAGGCCAGACGTTTCGAAGTGTTTCAACAACCGCTCATGTGCTGTTTCGAACGAAAATATCCAATCGTCGAGTTCAAACAGAAAAAAACGGGTTCCAATTGTTTTTTCGAAGTGTTTTTTATAATTGCGTTGAATCAATACTTCTTTGGGAGCAAAATTATGTAACAGTTTATCAATGTAGTCGACAGGACCTTCGGCTGTCAGAAACTCCCCGGTCGAAATATCAAGAAAAGAAATACCACACATGTTTTGGCCGAAATGAACGGCAGATAAAAAATTGTTTTCCTTGCGGTTCAGAATATTATCATTGATAGAGATTCCCGGTGTTACCAATTCGGTAATTCCCCGTTTGACTAATTTTTTTGCCAATTTGGGGTCTTCAAGTTGGTCGCAGATTGCGACCCGTTTACCGGCGCGGACTAATTTCGGGAGGTAAGTATCCAAGGCATGATGAGGAAAGCCGGCCATTTCGACATATTGAGCGACTCCATCCGCCCTTTTGGTTTGAATGATACCCAATATTTCGGCTCCCATGATGGCATCTTTGCCGTACATCTCGTAAAAATCGCCTACCCGAAACAGCAAAATGGCGTCAGGATGCTTTGATTTGATATCAAAGTACTGTTTCATCATCGGGGTATTTACATTTTTTGACACGGTTTTCTGCTTATAAAATGATTTTTCAGAAGTAACTAATATACAATATATTAATTGTTAATTATTGATCATGGTTTGATCTCCAATTGCTCATACGTTTCTTTTAAACTCTGCTCATTATCGGATATGATCAGCAATTCATCTCTGGGTTCCAATTCTGTCGACCCAGACGGGACAAAATAATGCTCATCTCTTTTCACCATAACGATTAAGGTTCTTTCCGGTATCGGCATATCCATGATTCGATGCCCGTGTGCCAGGTGTTTTTGGGTCACAGTAATTTCAGATATACTTGATTTGATCTCATCCGACAATTCAAATTCGAACGGCGACCATTTATTTTCAGGCTTGCTTATATCTGCTAATCCAAGCATTCTTGCCACGACAGGAACTGTTGTGCCCTGAATGATTAATGAAACTAATGTAACGAAAAATACGATATTAAATATGATTCCGCCGTATTCAATTCCTGACGTCAGCGGATAGGTAGCGAACAAAATCGGCGCGGCGCCACGAAGTCCGACCCATGCTACATAATTCTTCGCTTTCACGCTCATTTTCCGGAATGGAGCGATACACATCCATACGGCAAGCGGACGCGAAACAAAAATCATAAATAAACCAATGGCTAAACCTATCCCAAAAATAGGAAGCAATTCAGACGGATTGACGAAAAGCCCCAGTGTAAGGAACATGACAATCTGGAAGAGCCACGTCATTCCATCCATGAATTTCTTGGACGTTTTTTTGTGTATAAACTTTGAATTGCCTACCACAAGCCCGCTGATATAGACAGCCAGGTATCCGTTCCCGTGGGCTAAATCCGTAACCGAGAAGATAATAAACAATATCGTAAGCATCAGAACCGGATACAGTGATTCATTATCAATATTGATTTTATTGATCAGCCTGACGGCAAGCCACCCAAACCCATATCCCAATGCCGCTCCAAGTACAAGTTGTAAAACAAATGTTCCGGCAATCTCCCACATGCTGCCTTCTCCCATCAATATCAACTGAATAAATGTTATCGTCAGCAGATAAGCCATCGGGTCATTACTTCCGCTTTCAAGTTCCAACAGCGGACGAAGGCGTTGTTTCAAAACAAGTCCTTTTGCACCGAGAATGGCAAAAACCGAAGCCGAGTCGGTGGATGACATCACTGAAGCCAACAGTAAAGCCTCAAGTAAAGAAAATGAGATGGCCGTTAATACATGCTGTGTTATCAGATAGATGAAAACACCTGTAATCACTGCGGTCAGTAAAACACCCAAAGTTGACAAAATAATACCTTGGGCTATCACAGGCTTTATGTCCACAAATTTCGTGTCCATGCCGCCTGAAAACAAAATAACGTTCAGGGCAATCACGCCGATAAATTGTGCTGCTCTGGGGTTTGAAAAATTCAGTCCGACGCCATCAACGCCAAAAATCATCCCAACCGCCAAAAAAAGCACCAAGGTCGGCACGCCAAACTTGTATCCCGTTTTTCCGGCAAAAATACTGATCAATAACAGCAATGAGCCTACTAAAATAATACTGTCTATTGATATAGTTGAAAAATCCATAAGTTGTATATTTGGTCGTTTACTATTCTATTTTATTGTATGTTCAGACATGAAGGCTACAAATATAAGCATTAATTATGAAAACACAAAACGGAAATTTTCCATAGATAGATGGTTTTTTTATATAATTATTGTACCTTTGTCGGTTGCCGATGCGATGAAAGCATTCAAATAAATTCATTATCTAATAATTAAAAAACTGATTTGTATGTGGTTGTATCATTCTTCAATTGGGAGAAAAATAGTAATGAGTATAACGGGAATAGCGCTGATTCTGTTCTTACTGTTTCATTTAATAATGAATTTAACAGCTGTTTTTTCGGCTGATGCATATAACATGATTTGCTCTGTATTGAAAGCAAACTGGTTTGTTGTGGCAGCCACAATCGTTCTGGGCGCTATGATCGCCATTCACTTTTTGTATGCTGTTATGATCACATTACAAAACAAAAAGGCGCGTGGAAATGATCGTTATACGGTGAATATACGCCCGAAAGGAGTGAGTTGGGCTTCTCAAAACATGCTTGTGTTGGGATTTATTGTGTGTGGTTTTCTGTTCTTACATTTTTGGCAGTTTTGGCGTAAGATGATGTTTGCCGATTTAACGGGACTCCATGAAGTGGCGCTAAACGGCAACTTCGTTTCTACTCAGGATGGGTACGCCTTTGTCTGCTATTATTTCAGCCAACTATGGGTGGTGATAGCCTATTTGGTATGGTATGTGTCTTTGTGGTTTCATCTGACGCATGGTTTCTGGAGTTCGTTTCTGACTATCGGATGGAACAACCATATCTGGCAAAAACGATGGAAATGGATCAGTAATATCGTTGTTACGCTTATTTTATTAGGTTTTGCGTTCATAACGATTACTTTCTATGTGCGAAACCTGTTTGGTGGAATAGAACATTAAATGTTTATGTTATAATCAATTAAATGAAATTACAATGCCTCGGATAAATTCAAAAATACCACAAGGCCCTTTAGCGGAAAAGTGGACTCGTTACAAAAACCATCAGAAGTTAGTCAATCCGACCAACAAAAGACGTTTAGATATCATTGTGGTCGGCACAGGATTAGCAGGCGCTTCGGCATCTGCCTCGTTGGCTAAATTAGGATTTAATGTAACGACCTTTTGCATACAGGATTCACCCCGTCGCGCCCATTCCATTTCGGCACAGGGAGGTATCAATGCAGCAAAGAACTACCAGAACGACGGCGACTCGGTCTACCGCCTGTTCTATGATACCATCAAAGGAGGCGACTATCGCTCGCGCGAAGCCAACGTCTATCGCTTAGCGGAAGTATCCAATTCGATTATCGACCTGTGTGTTGCACAAGGCGTGCCGTTCGCACGCGAATATGGAGGATTGTTGGACAATCGTTCATTTGGCGGAGCGCAGGTTTCACGGACATTTTATGCACGCGGCCAGACAGGGCAGCAATTATTGATGGCAGCCTATGGAGCATTAAGCCGTCAGATCGGTATAGGACAAGTGAAAATGTATACGCGCTACGAAATGGTGGATGTAATCATTGTCGACGGCCGAGCGCGGGGGATCCTTGCCCGCAACCTGATAACCGGTGACATTGAGCGTTTCGCGGCACATGCCGTTGTCATTGCAACGGGAGGGTATGTCAATGCGTTCTTCCTCTCAACTACCGCCATGACTTCGAACGGATCGGCTGTTTGGCAGTGTTATAAAAAAGGCGCTTACTTTGCCAATCCCTGCATGGTGCAGATTCATCCGACCTGCATTCCTGTACATGGAGAATTTCAGTCAAAACTGACGCTGATGTCCGAATCGTTGCGTAACGACGGACGCATCTGGGTTCCCAAAAAGAAAGAAGACTCAGAAACAATCCGTACCGGTAAACTGAAACCGACTGAAATAAAAGAAGAAGACCGTGATTATTATTTGGAACGCCGCTATCCGGCCTTTGGCAATTTGGTTCCACGCGACATCGCTTCACGTGCAGCCAAAGAACGTTGCGACGCAGGATTCGGAGTCGAAACAGGGGGGGCAGTCTTTCTTGACTTTGCCGATGCGATCAAACACCTGGGGAAAAAGGTAGTGGAAGAACGGTACGGCAATCTCTTCCAGATGTATGAAAAGATTGTAGATGATAATCCGTTCGAAACACCGATGCGGATTTATCCTGCCTTGCACTATTCAATGGGCGGGTTATGGGTGGATTATGAACTGATGACCAATATTCCCGGACTATTTGCGATCGGCGAAGCCAACTTCTCGGATCACGGAGCCAATCGTTTAGGCGCTTCTGCCTTGATGCAGGGATTGGCCGACGGTTATTTCATCCTACCCTACACGATTCAGAACTATCTGGCCGACCAGATACAAGTGCCGCATGTAAATACAGATTTGCCCGAATTTGAAAAAGCCGAAAACCAGATCAGGGAACGTGTCAACCTGTTGATGAGTGTAAAGGGAAAACGCTCGGTTGACAGCTTGCATAAGGAACTTGGACATATCATGTGGGATCATATCGGTATGGAGCGTAGCGCAGAAGGATTAAAAGAAGCCATCTGGCTGATTAAAAAGTTGAAAGCTGAGTTCCAAAACAATCTTCGTATTCCGGGTAAAGGAGATGATCTGAATGTCGAACTTGAAAAAGCGCTTCGTTTAGCCGATTTCATAGAGATTGGGGAACTCATGGCGCATGATGCCTTTGATCGTGCGGAATCCTGTGGCGGACATTTTCGCAAAGAACACCAGACGCCCGAAGGCGAAGCGCTTAGGTATGACGAACAATTCTCGTACGTATCTTGTTGGGAATACCAAGGGAAAGATAAAGAGCCGGTTATGTATAAAGAGCCACTTGATTATGAATTTATTGTACGCGAGCAGCGGGATTATAAAAGATAAGGATACTGGATAAATAATGGACAAGAACATAAACATTAATGTAAAAGTATGGCGCCAGCGAGGTCCAAAGGAAAAAGGCGCTTTTGAAATGTATCAGCTCAAGGGGATTTCGCAGGAAAGTTCATTCCTCGAAATGCTCGACATACTGAACGAACAGTTGATAAACGAAGGCAAGGAACCTGTTTTTTTCGACCACGACTGTCGCGAAGGTATCTGCGGGATGTGTTCATTATATATCAACGGACATCCTCATGGCCCTGATACCGGCGTCACTACCTGTCAACTTCACATGCGCAAATTCAATGACGGCGACACCATTACTGTCGAGCCCTGGCGCTCTGCAGGATTCCCAATCATTCGTGATTTGACCGTCGACCGCCAGGCGTATGACAAGATTATACAAGCCGGCGGATTTATTACGGTTCATATCGGCGCCCTCCCTGATGCCAATGCCCTTCCGGTTCCCAAAGATACAGCCGAATTAGCAATGGATGCAGCATCCTGTATCGGTTGCGGGGCGTGTGCGGCAGCTTGTAAAAACGGCTCAGCCATGTTATTTGTAGCCGCCAGAGTGAGCCAGTTGGCTTTGTTGCCGCAGGGACGCGTCGAAGCTGCCCGCCGCGCAAAAGCAATGGTCGCCAAAATGGATGAACTTGGTTTCGGCAACTGCACCAATACGCAGGCTTGCGAAATGGAATGCCCTAAGAATATTTCGATAACCAATATTGCCCGTCTTAACCGCGAATTTCTTGCAGCTAAACTGAATGATTAACAATGTGATAAATGAATAGGAATAATTATAAATTCGAAGAATCGACGGAGTCAATTATGATTAATTGAATAATTGAATGGAACTTGAAACCAGAAACTAAATATGTATGATGCGAATAAAATAAAGGAGGCATTTACCCACTATCTGATAAAGAAATCGTTTCGGAAGACGACGGAGCGGTACATGATATTGGAGCATATTTGTCAAATTCAAGGTCATTTCGATGTGGAGATGTTGCGGCAACGATTAGAAGAACATAACTTCCATGTCAGCCGGGCATCAATTTACAACACCATCGAATTGCTTATGGATGCCGGATTGGTTGTTCGTTATCAGTTTTCTTCACAATTGGTACAGTATGAACTGAAAGCCCTTTCTTCCACACATCATCATGTGATTTGTAACTATTGCGGGGCAATCAGAGAGATCAAAAACGACAGAATCTCAAAAGAAATAGCGAATCAACGGATTACAAAGTTTACATACGAATACCACACACTTTTTATCTATGGTATGTGTTCGAAATGTAAATTCCGGTTGAATCATCAGAAAAGGGAAAAATAATAATTTATCAGATAACGAAAACAATGAAAGTAGATGTTTTATTAGGATTACAATGGGGCGACGAGGGCAAAGGAAAAATTGTCGATGTATTAACGCCTGGCTATGATGTGATTGCTCGATTTCAGGGAGGGCCTAATGCCGGACACACATTGGAATTTAACGGAGAGAAATATATCCTTCGTTCTATTCCTTCCGGAATATTTCAGGGAGAAAAAATAAATATTATCGGCAACGGCGTGGTATTAGACCCGTTGTTATTCATGGAAGAAACAGAAGGCCTGTTCAAAAGCGGACATGATATTAGAAAAAGGCTGTTTATTTCGAAAAAAGCGCATCTGATTTTGCCGACACACAGGATATTGGATGCCGCCAACGAAGCCTCCAAAGGAAACAACAAGTTAGGGACGACCGGCAAAGGGATCGGCCCGGCTTATACAGACAAGGTTAGCAGAAACGGATTGCGGGTAGGCGATTTATTACATGATTTCGACACGAAATATGCAACTGCCAAAAAACGGCATGAAACGATGCTTCGTGCATTAGATTACGCGTATGATATGACCGAATTGGAAACCCGCTGGTTTGTAGCCATCGAATACCTCAAGTCATTTCAGTTGATTGACAGCGAACACAGAATCAACAATCTTTTGAAAGAAGGAAAATCTATCCTGGCAGAAGGAGCGCAGGGCACGATGCTTGATGTTGATTTTGGTTCCTATCCGTTTGTAACTTCATCCCATACGATTTGTGCCGGCGGTTGTTCGGGATTAGGAGTTGCTCCCCGCAATATCGGCGAAGTGTACGGTATCTTCAAGGCCTATTGCACCCGCGTAGGAAGCGGTCCCTTTCCAACCGAATTAACGGATCATACAGGTGATGTACTATGCGAACGAGGCCATGAGTACGGCTCTGTGACAGGACGTCGCCGACGTTGTGGATGGATTGATTTGGTTGCGCTCAGGTATGCCATTATGATCAATGGGGTTACCCGACTGATTATGATGAAAAATGATGTGCTGGATACGTTTGAAACAATCAATGCGTGTGTCGCTTACCGGATAAACGGCGAAGAAGTAACCGATTTTCCGTTTGATATCGCCGATACACCCGTCGAACCCGTTTTGGTAGAATTGTCCGGATGGGAGACAGACATGACAAAAATGCAAAGCGAAAATGAATTTCCGGAAGAGTTTAATGCCTACCTGTCATTCTTGGAAGAAGAATTGGGAGTACCCATTTATATTGTCTCGGTAGGCCCCGACAGGGAACAGACGATAATGCGGTATTAGACGAATGAACAATTGACAATTACGAATTGCGAGAATAATTGACTTTTAAGTATTAAATCTTTAAATTATATATATAAATTATGGTAATGACAGGAATGACTTCATATTGGGTTATATTTATTGGTATAGCGTTATTAAGCTGGCTTGTTTCGGCGCAATTGAAATCGAAGTTTCAGAGATATTCTCAAATCCCGTTGCCAGCCGGATTGACCGGCAAACAAGTTGCTGAAAAGATGCTTCGTGAAAACGGGATTTATGACGTGCAGGTCACATCTGTAGCCGGTCATCTGACCGACCATTACAATCCGGCCAATAAAACGGTCAACCTGAGCGAACCGGTATACAGAAGTAACAGCATCGCTGCAGCAGCTGTTGCAGCGCACGAGTGCGGACATGCCATTCAACATGCCAAAGCATACGCCCCGTTGCACTTACGCTCAAAGTTAGTGCCGGTAGTCAGTTTTTCGTCGAATATCGTACAATGGGTACTGTTGGGAGGGATGTTGATGTTGCGTACATTTCCGCAACTGCTGTTGATTGGAATCGTTTTATTTGCCTGTACCACCTTGTTCAGTTTTATTACGCTCCCGGTCGAGATCAATGCAAGCCACAGGGCTTTGGCATGGCTGCGAAGTACCGGAATCACGAATATGCAAACACACGAAAAAGCCGAAGACGCCTTGCGCTCGGCAGCTTATACGTATGTGGTAGCGGCATTGGGTTCGCTGGCGACATTACTTTATTATCTGATGATTTTCTTTGGCGGACGGCGCAATTAATCAATGAAACAAAAACCTTCCATACCGCAAGGTACACGTGACTTTTCACCTGAAAATATGGTGAAACGCAATTATATCTTTCAAACGATTCGCGATGTTTTCCATCTTTTCGGGTTTCAACAAATCGAAACGCCGGCAATGGAAAACCTGTCTACCCTGATGGGGAAATACGGCGAAGAGGGCGACAAACTGTTATTTAAAATTCTTAATTCGGGCGATTTTTTCTCAAAGATTTCCGATGAAGAATTGAGGACGAAAAATTCGGCGCACATAGCTGCCGGAATTTGCGAAAAAGGACTTAGGTACGATCTGACGGTTCCTTTTGCCCGTTTTGTGGTACAACATTATAATGAGATCACTTTTCCGTTCCGGCGCTACCAGATACAACCTGTATGGCGCGCCGACAAGCCCCAGAAAGGGCGTTACCGCGAATTTTACCAGTGTGATGTGGATATTGTGGGGTCGGATTCTCTGTTGAATGAAGTCGAATTGATACAGATCATGGATGAGGTTTTTCGTCGTTTCGGCATTCGCATCTGCATCAAACTGAACAACCGCAAGATTCTTTCCGGCTTATCGGATATTATCGGCCAAACAGACAAAACGGTCGATATAACGATAGCGATTGATAAATTGGAAAAAATCGGATTGGAAAAAGTCAATGACGAACTTCGAACAAAAGGAATTACAGAAGAAGCGATTACGAAACTGCAACCGATTATCTGTTTGCAAGGGACGAATCGCGAAAAAACAATCGTTCTGAAAGAACTATTCAAACAATCGGAGATTGGACAAAAAGGGGTGGAAGAAATCGAATATATCCTCGACCGAATCGAACAAAACCCTCTGACTGCCGCCTTGGAATTAGATTTAACATTGGCGCGCGGATTAAGTTATTATACGGGTGCTATTTTCGAAGTGAAGGCATTGGATGTCGAAATAGGCAGTATTACCGGAGGCGGACGCTACGATAATCTGACAGGCGTATTTGGAATGGCCGGACTGTCAGGCGTGGGCATCTCATTTGGCGCCGACCGTATTTTTGATGTATTGAATCAGCTTGATTTATATCCTTCTGATTCGCAACAAACCACCCGACTGATGTTTGTCAATTTCGGAGAGAAAGAAACGGATTATCTTCTTCCGTTGATCAACCGGCTCCGGCAGGCAGGGATCAGTACGGAGCTTTATCCCGATCCGGCTAAGATGAAAAAGCAAATGAGCTATGCCGATGCGAAGAAAATACCGTTTGTCGCCTTAGTCGGAGCCAATGAAATCGCCGAACAAGTGATCCAACTGAAAGATATGACAACAGGCGAACAACGAAAGGTGACATGCGACGAACTGATCCTGACCCACAATCCCCTGCAAAAAGATAAGATGCTGAAATTGAAATAAAAAGGACGGATAAACAAGGAAACGCCTTGAATTAATCAGGAGATGCGCATTCTGTATATACATGAGAGCGATAGCCGAAACAAGCACTAAAAATATTCAGAAAAGTTCGTATCTTTGCACGATGGCAGAAACAAGTGAATTAGACATATTAACCCCTGAAATAAAGCGGATTGTTGAAACTAAAATTTCTATTAATTTGCCTGACAAGCAACAAGAGAAGGTTTTTGATGCTTTGCATTTGTTGTTAAATGGGGATTATAAAAAATATACTTTCAACCCAAATACGATAAATTCTTCTCTTTGTTGCGGTTATAGAGACATTGACAATTTACAGTCGTTGCTATCAAAAATCAATGAAAAACAATATGGCAGACAAGAATCAGGCAGATTTTACACCAAAAAAGATGTAACGGAATATGTTGTTGCAAATTCATTTTTGAACATCATAAATAATGATCAAAAAAAAGTTTATTCGACAGAAAAATGCACAGAGAAAATTAGAAATTCCCAGCTGACAAACGAATTATTATTTGATTATTCCGTTTTTGACCCAACTTGCGGCACAGGAGAGTTTTTGGTTACAGCGTTGGACTTGAAACTTTCTTTGTTGAAAAATCCATCAGACGAAGATTATTTGAATGTTTTGAGAACGATTCACGGGAATGACATAAATATCACTTCGGTAGATATTTCAAAAATCAGATTGTTTTTCACAATTATTTCAAAACTAAATAATTGCGAAAATTTGAATGAAACGGCAGAAATACTTAACAGAAATTTTCACAACAGGAATTTTTTAAAAAGTGATAAAGAATCTCCGTTTGATAAGTACAATATCATCGTTGGCAATCCGCCTTATGTGGAGGACAGTAAAAGTCCTACCCAACCTCTTGTAAAATACGGAAATATTTACGCCAATGTTTTGGAAAATAGCAGTAATTTGCTAAATGACAAAGGAGTAATGGGTTTTGTCTTGCCCTTATCTTATGTTGCGACCCACAGAATGAAAAAAATCAGAGATTTATTGATGTACAAAACGCCAAAACAACTTCTCCTGAATTATGCCGACCGCCCCGATTGTCTTTTTACAGGCGTTCACCAGAAATTGACAATTTTAATTTGCTCGAATGCTGCAAAAAACGTAGAGATTTACACTTCCGGATACAATTACTGGTATAAAAACGAAAGAAATAAATTGCTCTCAAACAAAGAGTTGGTTTTAGTCAAGCAAAATAAACTGTGTTATATCCCCAAAATTGCAAATAAAATAGAAAAATCAATTTTTAAGAAAATATTAGCCCAAAAAAAAGATAAATCAATTTTAGATTTGTCTAAAGACAAGCAAGCAAATTTATTTTTGAATATGCGTGCTTGCTTTTGGATTAAAGCATTTTCGTTTAGTCCAGGCTCAAAAGAATACAAAGGTTTTCATTATGACGAAAAACTGCAACCATACATTTTAAGTTTGCTGAATTCAAATTTATTTTTCTTTTTTTGGATTGTAACTTCTGATTGTTGGCATATTACCAATAAAGAATTATCGTCTTTCAAGGTAATTCTTGATAATGTTAAGTTTGAAAAGTTCGGGATTCTATCTGAAAATTTGGAAAAAAAATTAGAGAAAACAAAACAGTATATTGGCACAAAACAGATCGAATATGCCTACAAACACAAATTTTGCAAAACGGAAATCGATCTAATAGATAGCGAATTAGCGAGCATTTACGGCTTGACAGATCAAGAAATTGATTATCTGAAGAATTATCAATTAAAATACAGAACGAGCGACAAATGAAAACGGTAATAGACTTATTTGCAGGCTGTGGTGGTTTTTCTGTAGGTTTTCAGCAAGCAGGATTTCAAGTTGTTAAAGCCGTAGAGTTTGACGAACAAATTGCTAATTCATACATCCAAAATCACGCTGACACTCAAATGCTTGCCGAAGATATTGGGAAAGTTGATAATAAAAACTATTTCTCTGAACACGAGGCAAATATTATTATTGGCGGTCCTCCTTGTCAAGGATTTTCAATGTCGGGCGAAAGAATCAGGGCAAATATTTTCAAAGACGACCCACGAAACTATCTGTTTAAGCATTATCTGAATGTTGTACGAATTGTTAAACCTGACTTCTTCGTTTTTGAAAATGTAAAGGGAATTTTAACCATGAAAAACGGCGGAATTTTCAATGAAATTTTAAAAGCATTTTCAGATAAAACGAATTTTGATGGCGTTCAATATTTTGTTTCTCACAAACTTGTGAAAGCGGTTGACTTTGGCATACCGCAAAAAAGAGAACGCGTAATTATTTTTGGCTCTCGCGATAAAAATATTGACTTCAACGACTATTTTGCAAAAACAATACAGAAAATTCAGCATAAAAATTCCGACTTATTGAAACCTGTTACTGTTTGGGATGCTATTTCAAATTTACCACAACCGACCGAAGATGGAGAGATAAACAATCCAACAGTAAAAACCGCTTTTCAAAAATATTTATCGTCTAAAAATAAATCAATCACAAATCACTATAAGCCAAATCATGCTGAAAAAACAACCGCAAGAATGAAACAAATAAATAATGGCGAAAATTGGACATCTTTGAAAGAAGACATAAAATCAGTACATAGCGGTTCGTATGGCAGATTGGAAAAAGACGGTGTTGCACCTACTATTGTAACAAGATTTGACACACCATCAGGCGGAAAATTCATACACCCGACAGAAAACAGAACACTAACACCACGCGAAGCAGCAAGAATACAAAGTTTTCCTGATCATTTTGTTTTTACAGGAACAAAAAGTTCGATTTGTAAGCAAATCGGCAATGCGGTTCCACCTAAATTGGCGTATTTTTTAGCAGAAACAATTAAAGAAATTTACAATGACAATACAGCAAAAACTTAATTCATTGACGGAAGATTCTGTTTGGATTTTCACCAAACAGTCAACCGATTTTGATGATGCTTTTCGTGCTACCCGTCTGTTTAATGACGCTTACAGAAAAGCTGTTAACTTAGAAGATTATTTTTCTTCCCATTACACCGAATATGGAATTTCAACCGACAGGCACAGGGTTTGGATTATTTCTCAACTTTTTGGTTTGATGACAAAAACGCCTTTTTATAACCGTGGCTCTCATTATGCAAACGAGCGGCCAACTGCGGTATTTGACTTGCTGAATCAATGTGAGATTGGCGATAGAAATTACAATATACTGAAAAGCGAACAACTTTTGAAAGTCCGATTCAAACCTATAATTGATTCAACAGTTGACAGATACGATCATGTTTTGTTGCCGTTATTATTTTCTTATTTGACATTGAAAGAATTAGCAATACAATACAATGTGTTGGAAATTTCATTAGACCAATTTTACACATACATAGCAACTTGCAAACGCTTTTCCGAAATCGGGGAAACGGCATTTTTGCTGTCGGAAAATCCCAAAAACACTGATTTTATACAAAGTTACAAAGACAGCTGTAGAATAATACCGCTGTTTAAGAAAAACTCCAACTTGTTGGAGTTAAGCAAAGACAAAGTGAAAATCAACGCCAATTTTGATGATTATTTTGACAAAAATCTTGTTTCAAAACTCAATTTAAAAGCGTTGGAATTGCTACTTGATGACCCCAATGCTTACGCTTATTTTCTATATAATTGCCAGAATTTCAATGTAAATCTCATTGACAAACCAATCGAAAATGAAATAATCACAGATGACATTCCACCACTTAAAAATATGTTCGAACTTTCAAACGATAATGAAACTTATGACGCTGAATATGTTGAAAAAGTTGATGAAATAAAAGAGGAAAACATCAATGTCGCAATCGCGAAAGATGCATACAAAAATGAGCCGAGATTTTCAGAAAGCAATCAAGGTATCAAGGTTTTGAAAAACCCGATTTTTGGAAGAATTGCAATTAAAGAATCTGATTACAAGTGCAATGCAAACGAAAACCACACCACATTCAAATCGAAGAGAACAAGACGTGATTTTATGGAATCACACCATTTAATCCCGATGAATAAAGCAAAAGAAGTTTTTGAAACACAAAATATCAATATCGACTGTGTTGAGAATTTGGTTTCACTTTGTCCGAATTGCCACCGTGCTACGCACTATGGCTCAAATCGGATAAAAAAGGAACTTTTGACAATCCTTTACAACAAAAAAGCAGCAATGTATCAGAAAATTGGACTTGAAATTTCATTGGAAGAATTGTTGAAAATGTACTGATTGAGAAAAAACGACAGATAACGAGCGGTTTGCCGCAAGTGGTAGTGTGGCTCACCCGACAGTTTGTTAGGTTTTTTTCTTATATCATTTTCATATGGCTGGATAGTCATACGAGACTGAAAGACTTTCTTCCCTGCCACAATGTCGCCCCTTTCGTCAGCTTTTTGCTGATTTATCGGAAAAAATGACAGCACTACATCGGTTGTGTTTTTTGGCATGATATTCGCTATACAAATGAATGTGACGATTCAACACAAAATTAAATATAAATTAAATAAAAATTAATAATTATTAAATTAGTAGAAACATGAAAATTAAGCCATTAGCAGACAGAGTGCTGGTTAAGCCAGCAGAAGCAGTAGAGAAATCAATAGGAGGAATTATTATTCCCGATTCAGCCAGGGAGAAACCTTTGAAAGGTGAAGTCGTGGCCGTAGGTAATGGGACAAAAGATGAAGAGATGGTCGTAAAAGCCGGTGATTCGGTTCTTTACGGAAAGTATGCAGGAACTGAAATCGAATGGGATGGAGAAATCTATCTGATTATGCGTCAATCCGATTTATTAGCGATTATCTAACAAGTTAAACAATTCAATTTAAAAACGATAAAAAAATTATGGCAAAAGAAATTAAGTTTAATATCGACGCCCGCAGCCTGTTAAAAAAAGGTGTAGATGAATTGGCAGATGCTGTGAAAGTAACATTAGGCCCGAAAGGCCGTAATGTCATCCTCGAGAAAAAATTCGGCGCCCCTCAGATCACAAAAGACGGCGTTACAGTTGCAAAAGATATTGATTTGGCATGTCCGTTCGGAAACATGGGCGCTCAATTAGTGAAAGAAGTAGCCTCTAAGACCAACGATAATGCCGGCGACGGTACAACTACCGCTACCGTATTGGCTCAGTCAATCATTGGCGTAGGTTTGAAAAATGTAACGGCTGGCGCCAATCCGATGGATTTGAAACGCGGTATCGACAAAGCCGTTGCAAAAGTAGTTGAAAGTCTTGCCGATCAGGCAGAAGCAATTGGAAATGACCTTGCTAAAATCGAAAATGTAGCCAAAATATCTTCCAACGGCGACGAAAGCATAGGTAAACTGATTGCCGAAGCGATGCAAAAAGTAAAGACAGAAGGCGTCATTACGATCGAAGAAGCCAAAGGCACGGAAACTACCGTAGATGTAGTAGAGGGCATGCAATTCGACCGTGGTTATATCTCTGCTTATTTTGTGACCGATACGGAAAAGATGGAGGTTCAGTTTGAAAATCCGCAGATACTGATTTACGAAAAGAAAGTGTCTGTATTGAAAGAATTGCTTCCAATCCTCGAAAAATCGGTACAGACAGGCCGTCCGTTATTGATTATTGCCGAAGATGTAGATGCAGAGGCGCTGGCCACATTGGTAGTAAACCGTCTGCGTGCAGGTCTGAAGATTTGCGCCGTCAAAGCGCCGGGCTTTGGCGACCGTCGCAAAGCCATGTTGGAAGATATTGCTATCTTGACAGGCGGCACGGTGATTACCGACGAAAAAGGAATGAAATTGGAAGATACCACCCTTGATATGCTGGGATCTGCCGAAAAGATAACAGTCGACAAAGACAATACAATCATTGTCAATGGAGGAGGCGAAAAAAAGAAGATTCAATCGCGTATCGGTCATATCAAAACCCAAATCGAAAATACGACGTCCGACTATGATAAAGAAAAATTGCAGGAGCGTTTGGCTAAGTTGGCAGGCGGTGTAGCAGTTCTGTATGTCGGAGCGCCTTCCGAAGTGGAAATGAAAGAAAAGAAAGACCGTGTAAACGACGCATTAAACGCAACGCGTGCTGCGATTGAAGAAGGAACTGTTCCGGGTGGCGGTGTGGCTTATATCCGTGCAATAGATGTATTAAACGAACTGAAAGGTGATAACGAAGACGAATGTACCGGAATTGATATTGTGAAACGCGCTATTGAAGAACCGCTTCGTCAAATCGTTAATAATGCCGGAAAAGAAGGCGCCGTTATCGTTCAGAAAGTAAAAGAAGGCAAAGACGACTTCGGCTACAATGCTCAGACGGACACGTACGAAAACTTATGTGCTGCCGGGGTGATCGACCCTGCGAAAGTAACGCGCGTAGCGCTCGAAAACGCCGCATCAATTGCCGGTATGTTCCTGACAACCGAATGTGTTGTGGCCGAGAAGAAAGAAGATACACCTCCTCCGATGATGAATCCTGGCATGGGTGGCGGCATGGGTGGAATGATGTAATTCTTCTCATGACAATAGATTTTTTTAACGGACTGTCTTTACGGGCAGTCCGTTTTTTTATACAATCTCTTCCCCCATTTTTCTACCTTATCCCAAACCCAAGTCTGAGGCCCATCGTCAATGCAGGCCCGGTATAACCATACGAGAACGGGGAGCCGTTGAAAGCAGGTTTGTCTTTATCTATAAAGCAATGACGATACGACAACCCCCAGAACATGTTAAAAAGAAAAGCCGATCGAGTCGGGATCTGAAACCCGAAATAATGATTGATACTCACCCTGTTAATATGTTGGCTATGATACCCTGTTGTGTATTTGTATACGTGGTACGGAAGATCGTCTTCTGTGTAATCGTTCCATTTTCCAACCCCTCCATGGTAGTTGATGTCGAAATAGGTGTAAGATATTCCGAACGCAAACTTTGACGATAACCACAGGATTTATACTCATAACTCTCTTTGTCGCGTTTCCAATAATGCTCACTACAGCCGCAGCGAGAACATACAATACCAATGTGTTCGCGGTATGCCTTGAACTTCAACCTGCAACTTTCCTCATCGGGAAAATCAGTGATGAAATATCAATGTCATAATCAATCCGTTTTTATATTTGATGATGCAAAGATAATAAATTCAGGGGAATATGCGGGTATACATATTTTATTTTTTTAACTGCTCTTTTAACACACTGACTAATTCACTTACCGATTCTTTGTCTGTCAGCAAAAGAACAATACCATTGATGGAAGTATCCTTATTATCTGTGTTTTGTTGGTTAATAACGATGCGGGTAGATTTTTCGCGAAACAAATCATTGATTTCAACCTTTAAAAACTCTGCCAACTTGGGAATATATGTACTTTTGACATCTGTCGTACCGTTTTCCCAATTTATATAGGTTTTGCGGTCAACACCAATAAAATCAGCAATTTCCTGTTGCGAAATATTGTTTCTGTTTCTTATTATTCTCAGATTCTCATTTATATTCATAATAACAATTTTTAGATTTATCCACAAAATTACGCATTTATCCACAAAATCGGACATAATTTGTCCGGTTTTTTTGTTTTCGTTTCAAATATTTACTATATTTTTGCATAGAAGTTTATGAAAGAATAAAAAATCATGGATTAGTTGTCTGATACAGGTAAAATATGAGTAAAAAAGGAGAAAATACGTTTGTCACCTTACTCTCCTTGTTGGGAGTAAAATATACGGAATCGTTTTCGGAGCAATACTTCAACGAGCATCCGCATAAGTACAACTTGTACGGACTGTCGAAGATGTTGTTCGACTACGGGATACGTAATGCCGCAACCCGGATTGAAGATAAAGAAAACGATGTTATTTTTGTAGCAAAATATAACAAACAACAAGTATGCAAAACACTTCTACACTAAATTATATTTTATTAATTGCTTTAGCATTCGGTTGTTCTTCGGATAAGCAGACAAAAGACGGTTTGGCATTTGTTGACGTCAGGAAAAATTATCCGGGAAAGGAAATCATTTTAACCGACATAGCCGATGTTACATATCTGTGTTTAAATTCGGATGATGATGATTATCTATACAAAGGGAGAATACACTGTATTACAGAAAACACAATTGTAATAGGTGATGATGTTTCTGGCAGCGTTTTGTTTTTTTCAAAAGATGGAATGCCAAAGTCCCGATTTAATCGTAAAGGACAAGGGCCAGGTGAATATATAGACGCAAGGCAAGTTATTTATGACGAAAAAGCAGACGATGTTTTTGTCCTTTCTTCCGGACTTGCTAATTATTTTTTAGTTTATTCTACGACGGGTGAATATAAGCGAAAAATAATGCTTTCCGAAGGAACCTATGTGCAATCATTTCATTCATTTGATGATGTGTCGCTTTTTGTTTACGACGGCAGTGTTGAAAGAAGAAATTTCATCCCACTTGAAAATGATTCTCAGACTGAATTTTATGACTCACATTTTATTCGTATTTCTAAAACAGATGGAAAGGTTTTGGATTATGTGGAATTACCAAGTAACAATATAGTATTAAAAGATGAAGTTACCAGAACTCCATTTGCTGCTCGCCGTCTGATAAAATGTAAAGATGGCGTTCTGTTGTGTAATCCCGAAACCGACACGGTTTTTCTTTATACCAAAGACAGATCGTTAATTCCTGTAATTCATAAAACACCTTCGATAAACACTTTAGACCCTGTGGTCATTTTGAATAACTGCGCAGATGTAGGTAGCTACCAGTTTATGGAGGTTGTTACTGTACATTTAGAGAGAGAAGGGTTTCTCACAAAGTATATGATGCGGGATAAAAAAACAGGCGAAATATTCCATCAAAACATTAGATTACCGGATTATACGGGAAAAGAATTTTTCTTTAGAACGAGGATACATGGAGATTTTGAGGACGGCCCTTACTTTGACTTGGATTTAATCGAACTGAAACAAGCCGAACGCGAAAACAAACTTAACGGCAAACTAAAGGAATTGGTCGCTACATTAAACGAAGATGAAGACAATAATGTCTTTATGTTGGTCAATTTCAAATAAGATCAATTGGGAGTAGCGCTAAAAACTTTATATGATAGAATCCGATTGAAGTGTGCGAAATCGCACATATTGTGTGCGATTTCGCACACTTAAGGAGATCAGGTCGTACAATTCCGGCAGGAGATCAACAGCATCAAAGCAAATGAAGAAGTGTTCAGAACGCACAAATTTCTAAAACAGAAAACAGTATTAAAAATACCCGTTTCGATACAATCTTGAAAATTTTTAATGCTTTAAGGACAAAAATAAGTTTTCAGGTAAAAATGATACCTAATTGAGGAAGAGAAGTAAAAGTGCCAGCAGATAACAAACGGTTTGGCGAAATTGGAGGGGTATGAGAGGTATTATGCCGTTCTCCCGAACTGCTGATCCATAACGGGAAGAAAGCGTAAAATCTAATCATATCAACAAACGAAAAAAAAAATCATTCTCCCTTCACCGAACATTTGTTTTTATACGTATATGTATATATTAAGTGTTTTATGGTATATAATTAAAAAAACCAAATTATGAAAGCAGTAAAGTTTTGGTGCGTTTCTTTTTCTTTGTTTCTTTGTTCCCATGCGCAGGGGCAGGACTTGGATAGTGATTTAAGCAAATTTTTTCCTTTTATTCAGGGGATTCATCAGTTTTCCAAACATATCTCACAGGAAAAAATATATTTACATTTTGATAACACAAGTTATTATCAGGGAGATAATATCTGGTTCAAATGTTATGTCACTTCTGCACAGAATCAATTAAGCAGTTTGAGTAAGACCCTGTATGTCGAGCTGTTGAATCCGGGAGGGGAGGTGATTGACAAACGAATCCTGAAAATCGAAAACGGGCAGTGCCATGGTGATTTTTCGCTGAACCGTTATCCTTTTTATTCAGGTTTTTATGAAGTGCGCGCCTATACAAAATACATGCTCAATTTCGGAGAAGATGTGATTTTTTCCAGATTGCTACCCGTTTTCGACCGACCCAAAACAGAAGGCGACTATGAAGAGAAACGCATGCTGGCATATAATACCTATGAGACAGGCGCTTATCCGATGAAAAGGGAACGGTCGGAAAGAGGCAGAGCCGTCAATCTCCGTTTTTTCCCAGAAGGAGGTAATCTGATTCAGGGTGTCGAATCCCGTGTTGCTTTCGAGGCGACGGATGAAACAGGCAACCCGATAGACGTAAAACAATGGACAATGGATAATGGACAATTGACAACTGTTCAAATCATTACCTCGCATGAGGGGAAGGGGGTTTTCACTTATACGCCCAGCGGTGGTACGCGGCACGATTATGTCGAAACGGAATATGAAGGCAGACGATACCGTTTTGACCTGCCTGCAAGCTTGCCGCAGGGCGTGGTGATGGAAGTCGATAACCTGTCATATCCTGACAGTATAGAAGTGACCCTGCGAAAAAACGCGGACACCCCTTCCGAAATGCTGGGCGTGGTTATTTTAAGTGGCGGAAGACCTCAAAAATATTACTTTGCCCGTATTGAAAATAAAGCCATTGTGTTCAGAATGGATAAAACCCAATTGCCTGCAGGCGTTTCGCAAATCGTGCTGTTCGACAGTCAGGGGGAAATTATTTGCGACCGGCTGATCTTTGTCGACAGAAACGAATGGATAGACATAAGGGCGACAACAGACAAAACCACTTACAGACCTTACGAATTGGTCGATATGGAGTTTTCGGTCGCCGACAATGCAACGAATCCCGTCAATGCTACGTTTTCGTTGTCGGTCAGAGATGGTACGAATGAGGTTGAAAGTAGCCATACGATACTGACAGACCTTTTGTTGATGTCCGAAATCAAAGGCTATGTACGCAATCCTTCTTATTATTTTGAAGACAATGACGAAACACGGCGTTCAGCGCTTGATTTGCTGTTGATGGTACAGGGTTGGCGGCGCTATGCCTGGAAACAGATAGCCGGTATGGAACCCGTTGAAATCAAATACCTTCCCGAACAGGGTATAGAAACACACGGACAGATTCTTACTATACCGATGTTTGGACAACAAACACCAAAACCCGATGTTGATGTTGCCCTGTTACTGATTCAAAGAGGCGAAGACGAGGAGAGTGGCGGCAATGCGCTTGAATCTGTGGTAACAGACTCACTGGGGCGTTTCTCTTTCGTGGCGGATGTAGAAGGAAGATGGAACATGATCTTTTCCGCCTCCGAGAATGGAAGGCAAAGAAATTACGACATCCGCTTAGACAGGCTTTTCAGTCCCGACCCAAGAAGGTATCATTCAGCCGAATTGCAGGTAACCATTGCCGAAGACAAAAACGGAGAGACGAATGATGATGAAGAAATACCCGACAATCCGGAAGAAGACAGTGATGCGTATTTTATTGCTTATCAGGATTCTTTATCCAGATTAGGCATTGATGAGAGAATCCATCAGTTGTCAGAGGTCGTTGTTACAGCCCGAAGAAGAACAAGAGAACAGGATATTTTACGTAACCGTTCCACTTCGGTAACCTATTATGATATTCAGTCAGAACGCGATAATCTCTATGACAGCGGTGAATATACAGGCAAAGATATCCAGCAGATACTAATGAACTTAAATTCAAACTTTAATCTCATCAGCGTAATTTATGAAGAGGGGAATATTCAGCAGAGCGATGAATTGTTTTTGTACAGGAATAAAAACCCACTTTTTGTTATCAATTACGAGACTTCTCCCGAAGCGCCCCCAAAAGCTTACAGGAAATTTTTCGTTAAGTCAACCAATAATGCTCCCATGAACATAGTAGGCACAGGCAACCCTAATGTTACTGTCGGTGCACCACTTAGTCTGGCTGAAATAGAAGAACGTAAGATTTGGGAAATGTTTACACCGGAACTATATAAAATAATTCAACCTAATGCCATTAAATCAATTTATATTAATGAAGACAATGATATCATAATGCAATATGCAGACATGAGGTTGAGACGTTTTGAAATAGAAGAATTATATAGCTGTGCCGTATTTATTGAGACCTATGATGAAATGGATATTTATGCTGATGATGCAAAAGGTATACGAAAAACATGGTTGGAAGGATACAGTTCGGTCAGGGAATTTTACAGTCCCAACTATTCAGAGCTGCCGCCTCAACCCGACTATCGCCGCACGCTATATTGGAATCCAGTGGTCACTCCAGACGAAAACGGTGTTGCAAGCATCCAATTCTACAACAACAGCGAAAGTAAAAACTTTAAAATCAGTGCAGAAACTATCACATCACAAGGAATGTTCGGAATTTATAAGTAAAATAAAATATTAATAATTAATCGAACGTAAAAAAACAGAATTACATGACGGAAAATATTCAAAAAGAATTAATTAACAAGCTCTTATTATCCGATTTTAGCAGGTACCCGGTGAGTTTGTTTCCTCTTCCGGTTTTTCTGATTCAATTTTCACATCGCCCAAATATTTAGGCAACTGCATGCCGGCCAAATTAAAGAGGTCGTTCAAAGGTGGAACCGATTGCATCAAGCCCGACAGGAAATTGGCGGTAGATGTTTTACCGTTGGTGTTGCTGTTGTTTTGTCCATCCCAAACGGTAATCTTATCAATCTTGATATTTTTAATCGCTTCAACCTGCGTTTTTACCAATTCGGGCAGTTTGTCGGAAATCATCATCAACACAGCCTTCTCGGTTTCGTTATTAGCCGCTTTCACAATTTCGCCAAAACCGGCGGCCTGTTTGGTAAGTATTTCGTTGATACCACGCGCCTGCGCTTCCATCTTGGCAAAGATCGCATCGGCCTCTCCTTTGGCTATGCGACGCACTGTTTCGGCTTCCGCCTCGGCATTGATAATTACCTTTTGTTTTTCGATTTCGGCGCTCACTACAATGTTGGCGGTCTGGGCGGCGCGTTCGCGCTCTGCACGTACCAATTCCGCTTGCCGTTCAGCTGCATACGCTTCTTCGAGGGCTTTGGCGCTCTGTACTTTTTCGGCGGCAATGGCGCGACGCATGGCTTCTGCCTCGCGTTCGCGACGTTCGGCATCAGAGTTGGCGATAGATACCTTTGCAATGTTTTCGCCTTGTACTGCCGTAGCATTGGCATCAGCAGTGCGCACACGGGTATCACGCTCCGTTTCGGCAATACGGATGTCTTTATCCCTGTCAGCCTCCGCTTTACCGATTTCGCCGAAACGGTTTTGTTCGGCCACGCTCTTTTTGGCTTCGTTGATCGCTTTGGCAGCCGCTTCTTTTCCCAACGCTTCGATATAGCCCGATTCGTCGCGTATATCGGTTACGTTTACGTTGATCAGTTTTAGGCCGATTTTGCGCAATTCCAACTCCACGTTTTGACTCACGTTGATCAGGAATTTATCGCGATCGGAGTTTATTTCTTCAATATCCATGGTGGCAATCACCAAACGCAACTGTCCGAACAGGATGTCTTTGGCAAGGTCTTGAATATTTGTGATCGACAAACCCAACAAACGTTCCGCTGCATTAATCATATTATCGGGATCGGTCGAGATACCCACTGTAAAACGGCAAGGCACATCGACGCGTATATTTTGCTTACTCAAGGCATTGGTCAGGTTACATTCGATGGGAATCGGCGTTAAATTCAGGAACGAGTAACTTTGAAACACAGGCCAGATAAAGGCGGCGCCACCGTGAATACATTTTGCGGAGTTGGCTCCACCTTCCTTATTTTTTCCAGTTTTACCATATACAACCAAAATACGGTCGGAGGGACAGCGTTTATAACGCGACAATACTGATACAAAAGCGACAAAAATCACTACTGCAAAAACGACATAAAGGGCAATTAGTTCCATGATTGTTGATAGTTTTATAGTTTATAGTTTAGAATTACGGTCTTCCTAAAAAGTTTCTACGAGAAGGGTGTGGGCATCAATAACGCTTTTAACACGCACCATGCTGCCGCTACGGATAGGCTCATCCGATTCGGAAACAGCATCATATTCGCGCACGGCTTGCTGGATGCTCATCTGTATTTTCCCTTTCCCTTTTCCAGCGGCAGGAATCGTAAAATAGACGGTCGCCGGTTGGCCTACAGCATTTTTAATGTCAATATTGCCGCTTTGCGTAGTCTTGCTGAGCGCATATAAAAGCGCCATGACTATCGCCACCAAGATGAGTCCGAAAAACACGGACAGAAGCGTTAACCAGACTTTATTGTCAATTGAATTATACAGCGATATGCCTGACCAGGAAAATCCAAGGAAGAAATTCACTAAATTACGGAGCGTAAAAAACTGAAACGGCATTCCCATATCGGAATCGACGTCGGCATCGCCTGAAATTTCGCCATGGTCGCCCATGCCGAAAAACGTCATAATCATCTGAATAATAAACAATGTGCTGAAAGGAATAGCTATTCCCCACATTGTTTTCAGATATAAATCTAAAGAGTCCCACCAAAGTTCCATAGTCATTTAAAATTTAATGTTTCACAAAGATAAATAAAATTCCAAACATTTCCAAACACTTTAAAAGAAAAAATATTTTTTCTTTTTTGCCGCGTTTCCTAATTCATTGCCATTTGATTAAATGTACTTACTCCACATTTTTTTTCAAAGATAAACATTTCTTCATTAAGTCATCATTGTTTTGCAAAAAAATCGCAAAATATGGAAGAATTTAAAAAAGAATCATACAAGAACGAATTTTCTACAAAAAATATTTTACTTTTGATGCTCGTAAAACAGATGAATACGTTGATGATAAGATACCTGAATTTATTAAATAACACTGTTTTAAAAAGAAACGCGATGGCTAAACACAATGTACGAATCGTATTTATGGGTACACCCGACTTTGCCGTAGAAAGTCTGCGGCTATTGGTAGAGAACAATTACAAAGTGGTGGGAGTTGTTACAGTACCGGATAAACCGATTGGGCGGCATGGTAGTTTTTTGCGCAGTAGTCCGGTAAAAGAATATGCTTTGTCGCAAGGTTTACCCGTATTACAGCCCTTAAAATTAAAGGATGAAACGTTCTTGTCCGAATTGAGGGCGCTAAATGCCGACCTTCAGATTGTAGTCGCTTTTCGCATATTACCCGAAGTTGTTTGGGACATGCCCCGATATGGCACATTCAACCTCCATGGTTCGTTACTCCCTCAATACCGGGGTGCGGCGCCCATCAACTGGGCAATTATCCAGGGCGAAAAAGAAACAGGCGTTACGACTTTCTTCCTGGCGAACGATATGGATACCGGACGAATCATCTGCCAACAGAGATTGTCCATAGCAGAAACCGATAATGCCGGAATTATTCACGACAAATTAATGGTGACAGGTGCAGCATTAGTCCTTGAAACGGTCGATTTATTGATTGCACAAGAAGGCATTGTGGAAACAATTCCGCAGGAAAAACTTTACCACGACCTGTCGGAACTTCGGCCTGCCCCAAAAATTTATCAGGATACCTGCCGCATTAAATGGCAACAACCGGCTAAAGCAATTTATAACTTTATTCGTGGTTTATCGCCCTACCCTGCTGCATGGACCGAATTTGAAATGCCCGACGGAACATATCAGATATTAAGAATTTTTGAATCGGAAATAGTCCCACAAGCGCATGTATTACCGTCAGGTACAATCCTCTCCGATTCGAAAACCTTTTTAGATATAGCCGTAATAGACGGTTATATCCGTTTATTATCCGTTCAGTTAGCCGGCAAAAAACGCTTGAACATCAAGAATTTCCTGAATGGTTTCAAAAAACTGCCGGAGAAGGTGACGAATAACAAAACATCCCCATAACCCCCTTCAAAGGGGGAATGGAGAACTGAAAACTGAGAACTAACGTGGATCAAGACAAAAGAGAAACCTACAGTGCCGCCTTTCATGCATTGTTATTACTTTCGATCCCATGGATTGTGTATCTGACGGAAGTTGTATGCGCTGTTAAGTTCACGCAATTCGGACTTTATCCGCACGAATGGAAAGGATTGTTTGGGATTATCACCTTACCGTTTTTACACGAAGGATTTACTCATCTGATGTCAAACACACCTGCATTGTTTGTATTGATTTTCGGTTTGTTTCTTTTTTATAAACAGAAAACATGGACGATTTTGTTGTATCTATACCTTACAAGCGGCCTGATGACCTGGTTGATGGGAAGAACTCCGTCCGTACATGTCGGCGCCAGTGGGTTAGTGTATGCATTGGCAGCATTTCATTTTGTCACAGGGATCATCCGAAAGGTACCCAGGCAGTTAGCCTTTTCCTTATTGGTTGCTTTCCTTTATGGCGGGTTTGTATGGGCCTTTTTCCCCGTTTTATACAAAAATACGACTGTTTCGTGGGAAGGTCATCTTTCCGGATTGCTTACCGGTATCGCTTTCGCCTTTTATTTTCGTCGGTCAGGACCGCCTCCTCCAGAAGACCCTTTTTGGATGGAAGAAGAAACAGCAGGGGAAACTGAGGAAATGGGGGGGAAGAATGCGCCTTATAACGGATAATCTTCAAATGCGTACAATGCTGTAGTGAGGTATCTTTCGCCGGTGTCGGGTAAAATAGCGACGATCGTCTTTCCTATATTTTCCGGATGTTTGGCCAACTCGGTAGCCGCAAAGATAGCTGCACCGGAAGAAATCCCGACCAGCAAACCTTCTTTCCGCGCCAACTCACGGCTTGTTTGTATGGCGTCATCGCTACTGACCGGTATTACCTGATCAATGACTGCGGGATTGAAATTTTTGGGGATAAATCCTGCGCCAATGCCCTGAATTTTGTGCATACCCGGCTTTCCACCTGAAAGAACGGACGATTCTTTCGGTTCCACAGCCACTACCTGTAATGTTGGATTGTAGTTTTTCAGTTTTTCCCCTGTGCCGCTAATCGTGCCTCCCGTACCTACTCCGGCAACCAAAATATCAATCCGGCCATCTAAGTCGCGCCAGATTTCTTCAGCGGTGGTATGGTAATGGATCATCGGGTTTGCCGGATTTTCAAATTGTCGCAAAATGACTGAGCCTGATATGCTGTTTCTTAACTCTTCGGCTTTCTGAACGGCGCCTTTCATTCCCTCTGTCCCAGGTGTCAATACCAAATTGGCTCCCATAGCTTTCAACAGGTTCCGTCGTTCTTCGCTTATCGTTTCAGGCATTGTCAAAATCAATTTATATCCTCTGACTGCCGATACCAATGCTAATCCCAAGCCGGCATTTCCGCTTGTTGGTTCGATAATAATGGCTCCCGGTTTTAATATACCTCTTTTCTCTGCATCCATAATCAAGGCGTGGGCAATGCGGTCTTTGACGCTTCCTGCAGGATTGAAGAATTCTAATTTGGCTACGATTTTGGCGTTTAAATGCAGGCTTGTATTGTAATTCGTTAACTCCAACAAAGGAGTATTCCCGATTAAATCCGTTAATTGTTTTGCTACTTTTGCCATGTTTTTTTTATTTAGAATGATACACGGCTGCAAAAATACGTAATATATATATGGAATGAAATACCCTCAACAGGGTATATTGCAATATAAAACCCTAACAGGGGTTTGAAATCCTGTTAGGGTTATGGGGTGAAATATGCTTTTCTATCAATCCTGCATTGAATCTATCTAACCAAACCGGTGAATGCAGCGTTGGTTGCATATTTTGCAAATTCCAAATCGAGTGCAGCTTCACGTGCAAGAGCCGGTTTCTTTGCAATAGCCGCTCTCAGATTTTCAATCACAGCATTTGTGTCATTGGTACGGGCTGCCACGATGGCTTTCAGATAGTCTGTCGTAGCATCAGGCCTGGCGACCGAATTTAATGTCTGGGATGCCCTGCTGTAATCTCTTGACAGGAGTTGCGCCAATGCAGCATTGTTGGTCTTACTGGCGCCAAACGAACTAACCGCCCTGGCATAGTCGCCTTGCAACAGATATAATACACCCAGCGCTTCACCTAATTCGGGAACATCGGACGCGCTGCCGATCAGTTGTTGCGCCCTTGCTACATCTCCTTTGGACAATGCAATCAATCCCAAGTTAATATTCGATTCACTGTTATTTGTTACACTGTTGGCTTTCGTAAATTGTTCTTCCGCTTTCACTAAATCGCCGGCATAGAAACGTTGCATACCGATGTTATTCCATGCACGATAGTCGTTGGGGAATTGTTGGCTTGCCCTGGTATAAATCGCTTCCTTATCGGTGTCATTGTCTGTCAACGTAGCGGCATACAATAGTTCTTCCACATTCAATGCGGTGGGATTGCTTTGAGCCAACTGACTGATTTCCTGATCCGATTTTCCGATGATTTCAATATTGGCAATCAAACGGGAACGACGAAGCTGCGGCAGGATTTCTTCGGCCAAAGATTTGAAAACGGTTGATATATTTTTGATTTCGCGTTCCCTTTCAATAGGATCCCTGTACATGGAAAGCACGCGCAAAACAAGATCTTTATCCTGAAGATTCGATTGCGACACCAATTGTTGGAATCCTTCCCAGTCCTGCGCCGTATAATGCGCATCTACTGCCAGATCAATGCCGTTTCTTTTTAATTCATCTTCAAGGTATCTCGTTGTATTTCTTTCACGTCTTTCTGCCAAGGCGTCATTTAATCTGAAACCTCCGTCGGGCGACGCATACGCAGATACTTCGAGTGCAATATTTTGGTTTACAGCCTGGTTTGCCTCCGCAACAATTTCTTTCCAGTCAGACACTTCGCTCTTATTCAATTCCCTGGCACGCAGTTCGGCTTGCTGGATCAGGAACATGATATTCGCATCGTGTACTTCTTTAATGATACGTTGAAATTTGTCTGCTCCGATAGCCGGATTTGCAGTTGAAGCATCTGCCAACGCCGAAGTGGCAATCACACCGTCGGCAATCTTTATATCCGGAATTCTAACGGTTTTGTTTTTGATTTTTACATCAAACGTCAGGTAAAGTTCTGATTTTTTCATCTCCGGTTTGTAGTTGTACGATGATCTCATCGTCACGTTCCCGCCTGAGTTGTAAAGAACCGTAGGATTATTGGCTCTCACCTTTTCGCCCTGATACGTATAAGCTGTTCCCCATGTTTCGCCTGTCTCGTAACGAAGGACAGGAGTAATGGTTACAACGGCATTCTTATTGAACCATTTGGCCGGATAAGTAATACTGATTGTAACAGGGACTTCGCCTCCAACAGCTTCAAGGGGTTGCGGATCGGCTTTTACATACTGTTCTGATAACGGTTTCAGCTTTCCTGCACAGGAAGCTAACGCAAAAATAGTTGCCATTGCAAGAATCGGCATGAAGATTTTTTTGTTCATAATAATTTTATTTTTTTTTTAGTTACTATTTAATTTATTCATTATTTATACATTCATAAAAAGTACAGGAAAAGTGGTTTCCCTTTACACTGCAAAACTAATTTTTTTTTTGACAAGAAAAAACGATAAAAAAAAAAAATCACACAAATTAACACTTATTAACTATACAAGGGGCGTTTGCTACATATAAATATGAATGTATCATGAATTTTTAACGATTGCATCGAAAAAAAATATACTTTTGTTCACTGATTCGAAACTGTTTCAACCTATGGATTATTTAATCAAAGCGCCAACCAAACTTAGAACGACAGTTCGCCTGCCTGCCTCCAAAAGCATCAGTAACAGGATATTGTTCATCAATGCCATGAGTGCAAGACCGCAGGAGATACACAATTTGTCGGACTGCGACGACACAAATGTCATGCTCCATGCATTGCAACTGCAACAAACAGATATAGATATAAAAGCGGCCGGTACTGCCATGCGTTTTCTGACAGCCTATCTGGCAGGGAAAGAAGGGCATTGGACAATAACCGGTACGGAACGGATGCAAAACAGGCCGATAAAAATGCTTGTTGATGCACTAAATACCGTTGGGGCGCAGATTGAATATATGGAAAAAGAAGGTTTTCCGCCTTTACGAATCAACGGTTGTACGTTGGAAGGAGGCGAGGTCTCTTTAGACGGAAGTATCAGTTCTCAGTATATTTCGGCTTTGTTAATGGCTGCCCCGGACATGTTGAATGGATTGCGGCTGCATCTGACCGGACAAGTTATTTCCAAACCCTATCTCCATTTGACAATCCGGTTAATGAACGAATTTGGAGTCACTGTGTTTGAAGATGGACAAACTTTAACGATTCCTCCTCAACCTTATATCTCTGTTCCGTTTACAGTCGAGTCGGATTGGAGCGCCGCATCTTATTGGTATGAAATGGTAGCGCTATCGGAGTTTCAGGTTCCAAGTCCGGATGAGGTAGAAGTCGTTTTAACAGGATTGTTTGCCAACAGTATGCAAGGCGACGCCAAGATAGTGGATTTGTTTGATCAACTCGGCGTCAAGACTACCTTTGTATCCAATGGCGTCGTTTTAACACGAAAAGAACGCAGCATACATGAACCGTTTATGTATGATTTCACGGATATTCCGGATATGGCGCAAACATTGGCCGTCACTTGTGTTATGCTTGATATTCCTTTTTCTTTCAGCGGATTGCAAAGCTTAAAGATAAAAGAAACCGACCGATTGGCTGCTCTTCGAAACGAATTGTCAAAATTCGGTTATTTGCTGACCGAAGAAGACGGAAAAATCCTTCACTGGAATGGTGAACGAACCGAATCCATTGATTCACCCCTCATTCAAACCTACGAAGACCACCGGATGGCAATGGCTTTTGCTCCTATTGCATTACGATATAATGCAGGGGTGCGGATTACAGATATTGAAGTGGTGTCAAAAAGTTATCCCCGATTTTGGGATGACCTCCGCAGCGCTGATTTTCAATTATTGGCTAAGGCCGATTTGCAATGCAATGCAATGCAATGTAATTTATCATAATTGACTCCGTCGATTCTTCGAATTCATAATTGACAATACTCGCGTGCACAAAGTTCTAACAGTTCATACCATTTCTCTCCAAATTTACGTATAAGAGGTTCACGGAGAAAACGATAAAGCCGGACTTGCGTTTCTTCGCCCAGCATTTCCGCCGACCGGCATATTTTCCAGCGATGGTAATTGACAGCCTGAAAATGATGATGATGTGTCACACGTACAGGATACAGATGGCAAGAGACAGGTTTTATGAAATCAATTCGCTTTTCCCGAAACGCTTTTTCAATGGCGCATCTGCAAATTCCGTTCGGGTCGTAACATGTAAACACACAATCTCTTTCATTCACTATAGAGGTGACGATGTCGCCGCTTATGTCAATATAACCTACGCCTTGCTTTCGAATCACTTCGCAGGCTTCGGGCGAGAGGTCGTTCCATACGGCAGGCAGGATTTGCCGAAGTATTTCAAATTCATCTTTTTCCAAAGGAGCGCCGGCTTCGCCTTCGATACAACAATTTCCTTTGCAATTGGGCAGATCGCAATAAAAAAAACGTTCAATCAAGTCTAAGCTGACCAATGTATCCTCGATTTGCAGCATAATAGAATGAGAAACTCTTGAACTTTGAACCTTGAACTACAAGCTGATCAGACTTTTCCCCGTCATCTCTTTTGGTTGCATTAATCCCATGAGATAAAGCAACGAAGGAGCGACGTCGGCTAATATCCCGTCAGAAACGTTGGCCTTTGTATTGTTGGATACATAAACAAAAGGCACGGGATTCAAAGAGTGGGCTGTATTGGGTGAGCCGTCTTCGTTCAGCGCGTAATCGGCATTTCCGTGATCGGCGATAATAATCACTTCGTAATCATTTGCCTTGGCTGTTTCGACCGTCTCGTTGAGGCAGGTGTCGATGACTGATACTGCTTTTTCGATAGCAGCATAAACCCCTGTATGACCGACCATATCGCCATTCGCATAGTTGCATACAATGAAATCATATTGTTGGGTAGCGATGGCTTCCACCAACTTGTCTTTGACACCGAAAGCGCTCATCTCCGGTTTCAGATCGTAGGTTGCAACTTTGGGTGAAGGTACTAAGATACGGTCTTCGCGGTCGAACGGTTTTTCGCGTCCGCCGTTAAAAAAGAATGTCACATGCGCATATTTTTCCGTTTCGGCGATATGAAGTTGTTTCAATCCAAGCGAAGACAGATATTCGCCCAATGTGTTATCGACATTTTCCTTATCGAAAAAGACAGCTATGTTCCTGAAAGTGGCGTCATAGGGTGTCATACTGCAATAATGCAGGTTGGGAATGGTCTGCATCCCGTTTTCGGGCATATCTTGTTGGGACAATACGATGGTCAGTTCCTTGGCGCGGTCATTGCGGAAGTTGAAGAATATAACGACATCGCCTTCTTCGATAACGGCTACCGGTCGGCCGTTTTCAACGTGTACTATCGGTTTGATAAATTCGTCCGTAACCCCTTCGGCGTATGATTCTTCCATAGCCGTAACCATACATTCGGCCGGTTTTCCAATGCCTTTCGTAAGCAAATCGTATGCTTCCCTGATGCGCTCCCAACGTTTGTCACGATCCATTGCATAATAACGTCCCGCGATGGAGGCAATTTTTCCTCCCGTCGTTTTCAGATGGTCTTCCAACTTCCGGATAAATCCTTTGCCGCTTCGTGGATCGGTATCGCGTCCATCCATAAAGCAATGGACAAATGAATTTCGAATATCATAAATCTTTGCAATCTCGGTGAGTTTCGTCAAATGTTCGAACGAACTGTGTACGCCTCCGTCGGAAACCAATCCGAGAAAATGAATTTGTTTGTTATTTTGTTTCGCATATCCGTAAGCACGTTTGATTTCCGGATTTTCCAGAATCGAATTGTCACGGCATGCCCGGTTGATTTTCACCAAATCCTGATAGACCACCCGTCCGGCTCCGATATTGAGATGTCCTACCTCCGAGTTGCCCATTTGTCCTTCAGGCAATCCCACACTTTCACCCGAAGCGTTTAATTGTGAATGCGGATAGTTGTTGAGCAGGTAATTCCAATAGGAAGGATGAACTGAGTAGATGACGTCTCCTTTTTGTTTATTCCCGATTCCCCATCCGTCACAAATTACTAAAAGCGTTTTTTTCTTCATGATTGTATATTTTATCTTATTTGTTTTGACATTTGAAGTTGCAAACGTACGAATTATTTTCAAATCCTCTTAGATGTTGTTTTAAATTTCCACAAATAAATAAAACACATCCAACACACAAAACGCATGGAGAAGATTCTGTATCAATCAATTATCACCTTGGTTTGGAAATGAGAATGAGCGGGTCCATTGCCCATTATAAAACGCTCAACTCTTTTTTCCAAGCCCCATAAAAAGAGGTAAAAAGCAAAACAGCCCCAGCAACGATATGGTTAGTCCGCCAATCGTGCCGGCGGCTAACGGAAACCAAAAAGTTTCTTTGTTTTCACCGATCATAAACGGGATAAACCCCAGCATGGTTGAGATGACTGTCAGGAAGATGGGACTGATTTTGGCATTCCAGGCCTTGATATATATTTGCAAAGGCGGTCTTTTCGGGTTTGTTTTACGTATGTTGTTATATTCGTCTATAACATAAATATTTGCATTGATCGTAAGGGCGCAAAGCAGTACAAAGGCGGCAAAGCCTCCCTGGTCGAAATTCAGCTTAAACAGATAGAACGTCAGGAAAATACCGATATAGGATACGGGAATAATAAAAAGAATGGCTAACGGTTGTCTGAATGAATTGAAAAGTATACTGCATGTAAAATAGATAATCACAAAGATAAGCGCCAGCAGGGCATACTGACTGTTATTGCCTTGTCCCCAATAATAATAATTTTGCTGACTTTTGATGGTATAACCCATTGGCAGTTCCAATTGATAATCGTCAATGGTTCGTTGCAAGATGTTTCTTCCCTGCTCGGCTGCCCCGATATATTCGTATTGCAGGCATAACCGGTATTGTTGGTCGATTTTCACAATCTGTTGAGGCGTCTGCATCCTTTCGATTTCAGCCAGTTCGGATAATTTGTAATGTTTATTGTTTATCGTACTCCAACCGTAAAGCAAACTCCATATATCAAATTCGTATGATTGTTTTGAGCGGATATAAATCTGTTCCCGGCCAAAATCACCCAACGTTTGTCCGGCAGGTAATTGCCGGGCGAAGGTCGACTGGAGCGAGGTAAATAATTCCTGTGGCAACATGTTCTTCCGCGCCAACTGTTCTTTATCCAACTGAAAGCCAAATTCGGTATAATCATCTTTCCAATAACTAAATTCGGAGTTAATCACTACATCTTTGATTCGACGGTTATCCAATAATATATCCCTGAATCGTTCTGCACGGAGCATCAGTTCATCATAGTTGAATCCGAACATTTCGACACGGTAGGAACCAACGCTTTCCCTCACATCGTTATTGAATCCCTGTCCGAATCCTTGAACACTCCAACTGCCTCCTCCTAATTCAAGCGCACGTGAAGTCAGGTTGGATTTTAGAAGGTAGGGAAAACCGCTCCGTAATGCTTCTTTGGTAAACAGAATGTTAATACTGGCACGGCGGGCATCGGATATTTGTGTTTGAAACTGTTGAACCTCCTTGTACTGGCTGATATAACGTTCCATTTGTTGAATCAGATTATTCATTTGCTCAATGGTAGCGCCGTTGGGCAAAGTGGCATACACAGACAGGGTGGTTTCCTCGCGGTTTGTAAAGTACGAACCCGTATACACTTTTTGCACAAACAGCCTTAAACTTCCTCCAAGCGCCGCGTCGATAACAGGTTTCAGTTTTTCCTTGTAATAGGTTGATCCTAATGTTTTCTTATACAACTCTGTCCATTCGTTTGGTTTTTCTACTTCTATCTTTTCAGGCAAAAGAAAAACAGGAAGTCCGAAAGCAAGGATAAGAAAAATAACGATCAAAACGCGCCAACGTCGCGTAAAATAGCAGAATCGTTCGTAAAACCGGTTGAAAAATACTACTTTTCGCGCTCCGCGCAGCCGCCGGAAAAGTTTGATTTTCGCTAACCCTAACCTTGAATCCCAAACCTTGAACTTTAAACTTTTCGTTTTTTTGACAATCTTCAGTTTATCCAATAAGGCGGGCACTAAAAACAGCGCCACGAAAAGGGATATGCTCAGGTTGACGATGATGACGTAGGCAAAATCCTGCAGGTTCAGCCGTATCTGTTCATCTAAAAAGAAGATAATGCCCAAGGCTGCAATCGAAGTAAGCGTAGCAGTCAGGATGGCCACAAACGCTTTCATATTGTTGCGCTGTATCATCTGGTCGGACATCACAATGGTATTGTCGATAATCAGTGTGAGCGAAATCGTGATGCCGGCAAGGGAATAGAGTTGAATTTCCAATTTCAGGAAATAGTACCAGATCAGCGCGATGGCAATATTGACGGCTAACGAAATTGTTATCATCAGCAAGTATTTAAAACTTCGGTAGATAAGTAATACAAACAGTAACAGGATGATCAATGTAAGTCCGGACCGGAAGTATACTTTATTCAGTTCGGTTTGTATGTATTCGGTGGCGTCGTACCTCAGATGCGTTTCATATCCGGGTGGGAAGATGGATTCTAATTCGGCTAATTGCGCTTTTATCTTTTTGCTTAATTCCAATTGATTGGCTAACTCGTCGGCTGTAATGTTAAGGTAAATCGAGTTTAGACCGTTGATCCGGAAATAACTTACAGGCCTCCGTTCAACATGGGAAACGGTAACCAACTGATCCAGATAAATTAATTTGCCGTCGATGCTTTTAACCTGTATGTTGGAAACATCGAATTGTTGACCATCAGCGGGAGGAGAAATTGTGACGCGCAGCCATTGTTTTTCGCCGTTGGTTGTTTCTACGGAGGCAATACCCAGAAATACCCTGTCCAAATAACGACTGATAGCCATCCGGATTTCATCGGGAGAGACGCCTGATTGCTGAAGTTGGAAGTTATCGTACGTCAACTGCCATTCCAGAGGCTGTGAACCTGAAAGGGCAATCCTGTAGATCCCTTCAATTGGGGATAAGCGGGGACTGATTTGATTTTCTACAAATTGTTGGATGAGAATCGGATTGGCCGGAGCATTCACGGTGTAAGTCATAAACGGACGCGCTGCATTGTCGTCGGGTCGCCTGACGGATATGACCGGATAGCCTGTTTCCGACGGAAGCGACGGCCAGGTCTGCCTGACAATGGTCGATACCTCAAAACGCGCCATATCCATATCGGCATGTTTATTCATTCTGACTCTGATTTGTCCACTGCCGTTTCTCGAGGTGGATTCGATGCTTTCGACATCTTTCATCCGGCTCAACATGGCTTCCAATTTCGAAGTTACTTCCATTTCGATGATTCGCGCCGAGTTATTCGGCATATTGAACTGGAGATTGATTTCGGGCAGCGTCGAAGAAGGCGAAAGTTTGATGGGAAGCAGGGGTATAAAGCAGACCCCCGCCAACGCAAGGACGGTAAACACCAGAATGACAGAGAAAGAAGAAATCCGTTTAGAACCCATAAGCCCGATCAAATTCGTCTGAAATTTTTACCTGTTTTTCGAAATCAAACAACGTTAACTTCCGTATTTTATAGTAACTCAACCAGTAATCTTTCAAGGCAGTAATGTAGTTTTTCTGTGCTTCTTTTTGCCGGTTTAACGCAAGTGTCAGGCTATTAATGTCTGCTCTTCCAATGATAAACCGCTCGATGGTGCTGTTATATGCCGTATTTGCCAATTGCATCGCCATTTCTGTTCTTTCAATCTGTCCCTGCTGGATACTAAACTCATTGACCGTCATGATGACGTCCTGTTCGAGGCTTGTTTCGTTTTGCTGAACGGATATGCGGGTCACATTCAGATTGTTTCTTGCCATGTTGGCTCTTCCTCTGCGAACTCCCCAGTCAATCAATGGAATTGAAAACGTGACACTGACAATATCCTGTTGCAAAGGATTCCGGTAAGCGTCGCTAATATTATCGGCAACTTGATTGAAACCGACACTGGCATAAAACGAAGCCTCGAAAACGGAGCTTTTTTGCGTCTGATCGACATTTCTTTCGGCTTCCAAAACACGCTGTATGTTATCTAAAAAGTCGGGATTATTTTCACGTGCATGCTCAAGAGCCGTTTCGACTGTGATATTGAGTGTTGCCGGTCTGTCCGGTAATTCAAGCCTGACGGGCGTATCTTTTTCCATGTTCAGGAAAGAAACAAAAGCAGACATAGCGCGTTTCAGGGCTATCTCAGCATTCCGCAAACTATTTTGCGCATTGATGGCATCTAATTGTAATGTCATCAGATCGGTTTGTGAGATTGCCATGATTTGAAACCGTTCTTCCCCGATCCGGTATAATGTATCGCCAGAGGTCACATTCTCTACTGCCATGTCGTATTCGGTCTGAGCAGTGGCCAAATCGAAAAAGGCCTGCGTCGCCTGTGTAGAAATATTCTCCTTTTCATATAAATACTGTTTCCGGGCTTTTTCGAACTTCAACGGCTCGATTCTCTTTTCCCATTTGAAACTGTTGAATCCGAACAGATTTTGTTGGTATCCGATTCGGATAGGGACACTGGTAAACTGCGTATTGCCCTGCTCGCCAAAGTTCCGCATATAGGCTAAATTGGAATTAATAAAAAACGTGCCGCCTGTTAAATCAAAGTTTTGATTGACAGACAGTCCTGCCGATGAATACAGGGATTGCTGCCGGCGGAAAACATCGATATTGTTTTGCGAGTCGTACCGTCGTGCGAAATCACGGTAGTATTCGATGGGTGTCGTTCTCAAAGTCAGAGAAGGCAGTCGTTCCGCCTTGTACGAACGGTATTCCCAATAACTCGACTGGTACATGTTTTGTGCGATAAAAGCCTGCAACGAACTGTCAGCCGCTATTTCGATGGTCTGTTCCAACGTCAGAACTACTTGCTGGGCGGCGATGGTAAATGCGCCGAGAGTTCCGGATAGAAGGAGGAAAAGAATGCGTTTCATATATATTTTGTTCAATGTTCAAAGTTTAATGTTCAAAGTTTAAAGTTTAATGTTCAGGGTTTCTTGAACCTTGAACCCGGAACATTCAATTATTCAATTAATCATAATTCATAATTATTTTTTCCTGTAAATGAACCAGTAAAATAGCGGAACCACAAATAAACTGATTGGAGTCCCGACACACATGCCGCCGATGGTCGCCCATGCCAGCGGTTTTTCCAGTTCGGAGCCTAAATCGCTGCTGAAAAGCAACGGAGCCATACA
>Ga0099364_10001471_pt1 | contig 38720 bp, 27 predicted proteins | sample TergutTh196P3_FD_73070 | JGI IMG/M metagenome (GOLD analysis project Ga0099364, IMG submission 73070) | Microcerotermes parvus P3 segment gut microbial communities from Pointe-Noire, Republic of the Congo - Th196 P3 | ecosystem: Host-associated > Arthropoda: Insects > Digestive system > Gut ... | reverse complement strand
AACGTCGGCGAAGTCCCAGTTGTCGGCTGGGTTGGTATATTCGTAGGAGGTGTCCTGCAATGCTGCACATGCCGAGATGTCTTTGCCGTGTTCGTCGTTTTCTGCTCCGACGACGATGGTTGGTACGCCGTCTATGGTTATCTTCATGCTGTCTAAGGCTTGGTTGTTTGCGAGGGTAACGGGTCCGTTACTACTGTTTACAATAGCACCCAAGACACGTCCGGCAGTAGCTGCCGCCGTCGCTGTTATCTGGGGGTTAAAGGCAAAGCAGTTGGATATGGAGGATGGAGAATAATTCGCATCATAGTTATCCCAAATCGCTCCCACAATTCCGCCGACCTCGTCGTTTCCTTCAAGCACACAGGTGGCATAGCAGTTTCTTATGGTCGCATTGACAAGGTGCCCCACAATTCCGCCGACGTTATCCCAGGTTGATAGCGCTGATGGAGCAATCTTACCGGTGGCGTAACAGTTATTCATTTTCGCGCCACGGTAGAATCCTCCCGCAATCCCGCCTATCATGTCGTCGTCTCCTGTTATCGTTCCGGTGGAGTAGCAGCCGGTTATTTCTACATATCCGGCGGATTCTCCCACAATTCCGCCAATTCTCCTTCCTGTAACATCGCAAGTGGTGTAGCAATTAGTTATTTTTAACAACATGTGAGGTGGATTATTACCGGCGTTGTTGAATGCTCCTCCAAGTCCGCCGATATGTAAGCCTCCGGCGCCCTGAACTGCGCCGGTAACATAGCAATTGCTTACCTCTAATTGACCTACGCCCAACCCTACAAGACCGCCGACATGTTGGTCTCCTTTAACCGCGCCGATAATATTGACGCCAAGGTTTTCTATCCTTGCAGGAATGTCAGAAGGACCTGCAACATTGTCAAGGGGACCTACGACATATCCAAACAATCCTTGGTATTGTTCGGTTCCTCTATCAATCCACAATCCGGTAATTTCATGACCTTGTCCGTCGAAGATGCCGTAGAACGGGTTGTTATCAAAATATGGAAGACCAAAAGATGTCCCAATCGGCACCCAACCTTCGCCATCTACCCACGGCAGGTCTGTCGCATTTGCCGGTATGGTGTGGATACCGGTTGTTCCTGAGCCTCCCACTATCAAGGCGGAATTGTCAATCACGCTACCGTCATAGCCTGAGGCGGTAGCCCAGTTGTGGTAGCCGTACCAGCCGAACTTGCGATTGCCGTCGTAGAGACACTCCTCGCCAAGACCATAAGTACCTATGGAATCGGGGATGCCCAAGTCCTGCATCAGCACGAATCCGGCGTAGTTTTCGATCTTGTCGCCGGTGAACGAAGGATCGTTGTTGAAGGTTTTTTGGTTGTCTATCAGGATATTCAGGTATGCCAAGTCAGCCCAGTTCCAGATTTGGAAAGTGTTCACGCATCCGTCCACGCGCGGCGGTTGCAGCGCGTTGGCGAAGAAGCCGTAGTTGCTGTTTTTGTCGAATGTTTTCAGGATGGGGAGGTTGGTTTCGCTTCCGGTGGTGGTAACGACGTTGTAGTTGTCGTAGTCGAAAGTCCAGTAGTCATCGAATTCGGCTCCCCAATCGCCATAGTTAGTGTCTTTGAAGATGTTTTTGATTTTATCGGTAGCGTCGCAGGCTTTTACGTTGTCGCCGTGGACGCCGTCGGGGGCTATATCGGAAACATCGGTGATGGGGTCGTTGTTAATTTTCATGCTGTCAAGGGCGTAGTTGTAGGCAAGGTCAACGGTGCCGTCAACATCGACGCCCAAAATACGTCCGAAATAGTTTGCCGTCGGCGCTGTTATCTGCGGATTGAAAGCGAAGCAGTGTTCTATTTTCAGGATTTCTTCGGCTGCTCCTACTAATCCTGCAACGCCCTCTGTCCCTTCCACTGCTCCCGTGGCGTAGCAGTTGGTGATGGTGGATTCCCATGTGCCATATCCTGCCAAACCGCCGACACCATTCTCTCCGCTCACCGCGCCGGTGGCATAACTGTTGCTGAGCGTTGACCCTTCGATCCATCCCACAAGCCCGCCAACTGTGTTGGAGCCTTCAACTGTGCCGGTGACATAGCAGCCGGATATGTCTGAATTGCCGACTGACCCCACAAGTCCGCCAATGTATTCCGTTCCACTCACCATGCCGGTGGAATAGCAGTTGGTGATATTTGATTCCCAAGCATTGCCTGCCAGACCGCCGACATTATCCCTTCCTATCACCTTTCCGGTAACGTAGCAGTTGACGATATCCGAGTCATCAATTTGTGCCGCAAGCCCGCCAAGATTCCCATAACCTTTCACCGAATCTATAATATTTACTCCAAGGTTTTGTATGTAAGAATCACTAACCCATCCAAACAAACCTTGTAGCCTACCGCTATAATAGTCAGTATCTCTATCAATCCACAATCCGTTCACCGAAAATCCTTGTCCGTCGAACACGCTGCCGGTAAATGAATATGAGTTTCCTATCGGGATCCAGCCATATTCATCCCAACCCGGGTATGGCAACGGTGTTTCGTCTTGTCCGACTAAGAGTTGGTCGCCGTCGTAAATATTTGTATGTCCGGCAGAAAATGAGACGTCAACGCTTTCCATATAGTTTTGGTAGCCGTAACCACTCATGCGGCGTTCTTCCGGCATATAAGTGCATAGCGTTGTGCGGTCGGATCCGCCTGCTTTTCCTTCTGCATTGTGTGCGACTTCATCGCCGGGGACGACCAAGTCCTGCATCAGCAAAAAGGCGCTATAATCGCACAGCATTTTCTCACTCGGATCGGCAAACACACTGCTTTGATTGGTTGCCAGCCTGTTCAAATACGCCAAATCCGCCCAGTTCCAGATAAAGAAGGTATCAATGCTGTAGTTGATGTCATAATTATTAAACGCATATTCGGAGGAAACTCCTAAATGGTCATCGCTGAAATTGCCGGTTCTGTTGTAAAATACGTCCTCGTGCGCTTTGATATCTCTATCCGCGATGTCCCACCATTTCGAACTGGTATTGTCGGAGAAGATGGCATCCGCAGGTATTCGTGAGTTGTTTCTGATATTAATATACTTTGCTCCCGACCAATTATCAGCTCTTTGAAAATAAATGGCGCCTCCATCTTTTTCGGCATGGTTACCGGAGAAGTTTACATATTCTGCATTGGAAAGGTCAAGTCTCGCACCGGCGTAGATTCCGCCGCCACCATACAAAATATCATTCGAAATGTTGTCGGTTACGGTTAATTTTTTTACATTCGTTGTATTGGGACCAAAGGACATATATCCTGCAACAGCACAAATACCACCGCCGGAGCCTTCGGCTATGTTATTAGAAATGGTTATGGTATCCTCCAAAGTCAGTTCGGTCGAATATACCCCGCCGCCGCTGCCGCTAACGGCTGTGTTTCCGGAAATATTTGTCTGTCCCGATATTTTAAAATACTGAGAATAATATGAAATTGCCAGTCCATAAATTCCTCCGCCGTTACCGCCGGCTATGTTGTCTGTGATGGTGGCATCTTTCAATAACAGTGTGCCGGATGAAGAAATTCCTCCGCCGTGTCCGTCAGTAATGCTGCATTCACCGGTAGTAAAATCATAACCCGCTTTGTTATTGGAGATGGTAACAGGTCCGGTAGTTGTTACAGATGCGGTGTTAGTATTATATGAGAGGTACCTTCCGGTGTAAATACCCCCTCCCGCTCCGCCGGCAATGTTGTTTGAGAGAGTAAGTTCGTCATTGAAGAATGTTGTCCCTGCGGCGTGGATGCCTCCGCCATCGCCAAAAGCCGCATTTCCGGAAATGGTTGTGGAACCTAAGAAATTAACAGGAGAAAAACTAACTGCGCCAATTCCTCCGCCGTTCACGCCGGCGGTGTTTCCGGAAATGGTTGTGGTTCCTGAAAAACTCAAAGCGCCGGCTGAGGATGTATTGTAGTAGATTCCGCCACCGCTACCACCGGTTGCATTTCCGGAAATATTTGTAGATTCCGACAAGGTAATGTAAGGTGTAGAGGCATAGATTCCGCCGCCGTGTCCACCGGTATTACTGCATGTATCGGCAGCAAAATCATAACCTGCTTTGTTATTTAAAATGGTAACAGGTCCATTAAATATCAAAGGTGAGGCGGCGTTAGTTTGGTTATAGATACCTCCTCCCGAACTGCCGGATAAGTTGTTTGAAATTTCAATTTCAGAAGTTGCAGGAAACGTTAAAGCCACAGAGCCGTTATAGATACCGCCGCCGCCGTAGGAGGAGGTAGAAATCGCTCTATTGTTGTTTACGGTTAATTTTCCGAGAGCCGTTGCGGTAACGCTGCTTACGCCAAATGATATAGCTATACCGCCGCCACCATAAGAACCACGGGCAGTATTGTGAGAAACAGTAATATCGTTCAATAAGGTAAGAACGGCTCCGGATGGGGTACAGACGCCGCCGCCGCCGCCGCCGCCGTTGGCAATATTATGGGATATATTAACATTATCTAACGTAAGCCCGCTGCTTGCATAGACCCCGCCGCCGCCGCCGCCGGCTTCATTATAGCCAACGCTTGTATTGCTCAATGCAAGCGTGAAAGCACGTATACCTCCTCCATTGCCATTGGTTGCATAACTGCAAGTATCGAGATCAAAATCATAACCCGATTTGTTGTATGAGATGTTAACCTTGGAACTCTGAATGGTTAATGGGGCAGGAGTGTAAATACCGCCGCCATTACCACCGGTAAGGTTGTGCGTAATATCCACCTGAGCAGAAACAGGAATTGTTAACGGCAAATCAGATGGCCATATCCGGATACCGCCGCCACCGGCGTTTGGATCGCTATTTCTTATAGCTTTATTATGCGATACCGTTAATTTCGTATCATCCTCAATGGTAAAACTTTTACCCGAGAAAGTGTAAAGGTTTATGCCACCGCCTGTGTAATCAGCCTCATTATAAGAAACGTTTATATTACCATCTAAGGTCAACGAACCTTCGCAGTAGATACCTCCACCCATAGAACTGCTTTTATTTCCCGTAATGTTCACATTATTCTTCAATGTAAGATCATTTTTAGAGGCGATGCCGCCGCCGGGTCCACTTACATTATTGTAAATACTTACCGTATCCGCCTGTGAGAGAATGTCGCTGTAGGTGGCGCATATACCGCCGCCATAGCCGCCGGCTTCGTTGTTAAAGATAAATACGGAATCTGCAAGGAATAGCGGTCCATGTGAAAAAACGCCGCCGCCATAACCGTAAAACTGATCACATTCGAGGGTAGTAAAGTTATATCCCGCCTTGTTGTTGGAAATGTTGATGTTGCCCGATAGCGTTAAGGATGTTGCCGGACCCCGTCCTAAAATTCCACCGCCGCTTTCGCCGGCTAAATTGTCTGTAATGATGATTGTTGCAGTAGGAGGAAAGGATAATGATCCGTCCACCAAAATACCGCCGCCGCCGCCGGTGGCAACTATTGTACCCGCATGCCAAGGATCCGAACCGAAATGATATCCTGTTGCCCTATTATGGGTTACGGTTAATTTGTCAAGGTCGTCAAGATAGAAGTTCGTCCCATAAATACCGCCGGCGATAATGGCTTCGTTGTGAGTAACCGTTATATCACCTATTAAGGTTAGATCTTCTACGTTAATACCGCCGGCGCCGCCGGCAACATTGTGAGTAACTTCACAATTTTTTAAAGTAATCGTACCTCCGCAGATTCCACCGCCGCCGCCAAATCCACCGATAGTGTCGGAAACGACGCTATTGTAACTGAATATCGTGTTTTCTGCAGTAACTGTAGCGCCATATATTGCACCGATTCCGCCGCCATGAATAGAGGCGTTACCGATGATTTCACTATCTTTGATGTCTATGATAGGAGTGAAAGAACCGGGACCGTCGGAAATGCCGCCGCCGATACCGGTGGCGATGTTGCCTTCTCCTGCGGCGTTGCCACCGATAGTACCGCCGGTCATGGTCAACTCGACGCCACTAACGCGATTATCGCAATAAATACCGCCGCCATGACCGGTAACAATCTCTTTTCCTCCTATGCCGATGGCTTTGTTGCCGCTGATTTTCGTGCTATTGCCCGATATACTTACAATGCCGGATGTATGGATGCCGCCGCCATTGCCGGTCCAATTAGTTCCATCGCCATTGGCGGTGTTGCCGATGATGGAACTGTTATGGATATCTATAGTCGTCCCCTCACCGCCGTAAATCCCACCGCCGTTGAGGGCAGAGCAATATTGAATGACGGCGCCGTCGCCAACAGTAAGCGCCGCGCCGGAAGCATTCAGGAGAATTCCGCCGGCATGAGGCGTAGTGTCGTTCAGCGCCACTTTCGCGCTACCTTCGAGGCTACCGTCCAAGATCAGTTTTTCGAGCGTTAGGTCGCCCGAACCGCCTGTCAGCGTAAAATGCCGCTGACCGGCATTGCCCGAATATGCCGCCAAAGGAGCATAGATAGCAATGTTGTCATAAGCAGAAGATTTGATGGTAACGTTTCTGTTTACGCTTATAGTTGCATCGTCTTTGTCAATATAATCGTCATATCCGCAAAGCACCATGGTAGCATTAGCCACAGTGAGGTTTTCGGTGATACTGTGCGTCGTGGCTGACGTTTGCGAGTATATCGTTATCGTCGTCGGACCACCGGAGTTTTCCACTGCGGCTTTCAGACGTTGCCAGTCGGAGATAGGACACGCATCGCAATCGCCGGTGTTGCTTACCTCGACAGTAACCGGCATCCGGATGGACTCGCCCGTCAAGCAGATACTCGAAACCGCTATCTGAGATACCCATAACGTATAGTTGCCGGGAGTAGTCGTCGGAAAAGAAGTAGGCGGCGTGATGGGAGGAGATAGCGGATTATCATCGGCATACCAGCGTAACTCACAGCCCGAAGCGGTAGTAATGCCCGACAATGTTACAATATTAACATCTCCTGTATGAAAGCAAACCTCTACATCGTCGGTAATTATCGTGGGCGGCGGCGGATCGCCTTCGTCTAAGATCGTTATCGCCAGGGGTTCTATCTTGGGATTAGCACAGGCAGGAATGGTAACATATAATGTCTCATCATGCGGTAAACCGTCGGAGTAAACGCCCGGAAAACGGGGATATTGATCATTGAGACCACCCGGAGAATTATAATCGGGACCCGACCAACTATAAAGAGCATCAGGCGACAGCGAGAGCGCATTCAACTCCACCTCTTCGCCCGCACAATAGACGCCACCATTCTTGGTATAGGCTATATTGAGCGACTCTAATTTTTTCATTTCAACATTAGTAGCGTTATAACTCGGAGGATCGCACGAATCTTCTATATAAACCTCAAAAATACCGTTGTCTCCGCTGTTGCTGTCAACACCAAGAAACAAACAAGCATCGTAGGTCGGATCATCATATTGGAGTTCCTTAATAATCGCTTTAGTAACCGGATGCCGTAGCCAATATTTATATGGTGGAACGCCATTGATACCGTTGATGATGATATAACCCTCCGACTGGTCAACACACTTGTAAGCGTAGATATTATCGGGATCTATGGTAACATTCTCCGGATATACTACCTCTGTCTCGGTAATATAACAGTTCATCTCACAATCCATTATACGCATTCTTATTTTATAAGTGCCGGGTAACACTGCGTTGTAAATCACCGGAATGTTATTTTGATTGAGGAGCCAATTACGCACCTGAATCAAGCGCGTCGCCTGTGTTCCCGATGTTACCGTATAAGCCTGTACCCGAGGAATGCACACATCAATATTATGTTCCTCACATATAATTTGATAGTTACAATTTATCTGCACTAAAGACATTGAAGCATTATGTATCGATACATTTATTCCGAGGTTTCCCGGATTGGGTCGAATTTCCATTCCGTTACAGGTAATGGCAGTATTAAATTCATAATTACAGGGTACCTGGAACAGGGGAGATCCCCAAGTATACATCGCGGCAACACCTGTGTTAGTAGCCACCGGGCATCCCTGTGCCACAGTACATGTTAAGGTCTGTATGTCATTGGAACAGGGTTTTTGAACCGTAAACACATAAGTCCCCTCTATCAAAGGATGAACAGTATTTTCACCGGTGGTGGGGTTTGAAAGAGAAAAAGCCGTCGTCGATACGGTAGGAGGTTCGAGTATGGTATAGGTGGCTTCCGGCGTTCCCGGCACTCCTATGGGGAGTACAAAATTATCGGGACCCGATACATACGTTATCACCGCATTGACAAAATTGTCTGCTCCGGTAGGAGTAACCGTCATATAAATGTTTCCTCCTTCCCCGGCGAGACATTGGTTTTCCCATGGTTCTCCACCCATTGCTTCCACTATTATCGGATCGCCTATTGTTACCGTTGGCTGACTGAGCGAATATGATACCGGTGGAGCAGTCGCCGTATAGGACTGCGTCCAACTTCTGCAGGTGGTGGGATCGGCGCCGTTTTCCGTCAACCTTACGTGGTAGGTTCTTCCGGCTACAAATGGTACGTTGCTTATAGTAAACGAAGTAACTCCACATGCCGAACTTCCTGATATCCCTGAATTGACCCAAACACCCGGATTGCCTGCCTCTTCATAATATACCGTCCCTGTAGCAGCGCATATTTTTGGAACATTGGCCGAATTCCCTTTGTTTCCGGTGAACGATATGGTGCAATTAGTTGTATTTGGCGATGTAGTCATGGTGAAAGGCGTTATGGTGCAGAGGGCGGTCGTGTTTACCGTAAAGGTTTTTTCGGAACCCGGGCAACTTAACGGTCTCAGGCGAATTTGTAGGACATCGCCGTCGCAGCAAAATTGGTAATAGGGTATGTCTAATTGACATGAAAAGGTAGCAGAAGCCGTTCCGTCATAATCCCGAATACAGACTCCATTGCGATAAACAGCATGTTCGTAATACCCGTAGGTATAATAGTGTGTCCAATTGCCAGTATTTGTACGGGTTATACTTAGTCCATAACCACAGGTAGAAGTTGTTGATGCGGAAAAAGTTGGGTTTCCTACCATATCGCCGCTCAGCGTCCCTACCGTGACAGTTTTGGTAACATTACTGGTGGGGCAAGCATCCGTAATATTGACGGTATAAGTTCCGGCAGGGAGGTTGGGTATGGTATAGGAGGTGGAGGTGGAAGTAAACACCGTCTGACCGGAATATCCGCCGGAGATGGGCGTCAGCGTAATCGTAGCAGGCTGCGTCATACTGGTCATACTGATGCTAATTCCGCCTGTATGGGTAGGACAAGTCAGCGCCGGAACCGTGGTGTAGGTAAAATCTAAAGTCAAGGGGCTTGCCGGCACGACAACGGTTAACGGTAGCGTATTGCCGCATTTATCGTCGGCTTCGAAATAATAGGTGCCGGCAACGAGACCGCTTATAGCAGCGTTCCCTGTGGTTGCGTTGGGTGTTACAGTAGGCCACGATTGCGCTCCCACATAACCTGTCGGAATGGGCGCCACTAACTTGAGGGAAAAAGTATGTCCTAATGGCTCATAATGCAGCGTAACCATTCCGTTGTTTGACCCGCACGTAGGCAGGCTGGGGTTGTTGGCGATAGTCGCCACGTTAAAGACAAAAGCGCTGGCGTTGGGAACGTTAATGGGTGTGTTGGTAATAGGAGTGCCGCAGGCATCTGTGATAGTTATGCCATAATTGCCGGGATAAAGATTGTTTATTGCGTGCGACCCTGTTATATTCCACGGCGCCGGTATGATATATCCTGCGGGAGCGCTTATAATTTCAACTTTATAAGGACTCAGTCCGCCGGCAGGTACTACGGTGATTGACCCGTTGTTGCAACTGGCAGCGACAATGGTAGTGGGTTGTGGAAAATCGAACGGAGTTCCTGTTGTTGTTAAGGTAAATGTGGCGGATGTTCCACTGCCACAGTAATCAGTGCCGTCTAACTGATAATATCCAACGGGCAAGTTGTTGAGCGTGTAGGAACCTGCCGCATCGTACGTTACCGTTGTCCCTTGTAACCCTGAGCCGGCAGGCGCAATGGCATATTTAAGTTCAAAGGGCGGAATGCCGGAAAAGGCGATGTTCGCTGATCCGTTTTTCCCGCAGCCCGCGTATGTGGGTTGCGTTTGACCGGTAGAACCAAATCCGAACGTTTTGTAATCGGTGCCTACCGTTGCCGTAGTAGAGATTCCCGAAACATTCCAAACCGGATTGTTGGGATCAAAAGTCCCCGACCCTTTGCAAAAAGCTCTGAACTCTACCGTATAGGAGCCGGAAGGCAGGTCAGGGGAAGTCTTCGGGTTCCCTGAACTCCATGAGGTCCAGTCAATCACCACCAATCCCCCCGGATTTGTTATAACCCTGAGTTGTGAGGTGTCAATAGTAATATTCGGCAGGTTGACGCCACTCAACGTAACCGTAATATTACCATCGTTAAGACATTGTACCGGCTTTATGCCGGTTACCGCCATGGTAATATTGGTGCAACTCTGCGCCCACGCGCTTCCTGCGCCGAAAGCGATCATCAGGGCTACGAATAGCGCCATCATTACCCGCATGGGATTGCGGGTAATGCCCGCAATGACGTTTCCGCCATGATTTGCATGATTTCTACCATTAGTATTCTTGCAAAAGTTTGCGCTTTCTGCGCTGAGCGCACTTGAAGTGAGCGCCATTTCTCCGTGCTGCATCGCAGCAAAATCATAAAATTTCTTCATTTTTTATATTTTTAATTATTAATAGTTACCAAATTGTTAAATAAACTTCTAAATTTGTTAAATCTTTAAATAATGTATCGTAATACTCCCCTGTACATACACTCCCTTTGCATTGCGATAGGTATAGTTTCGCTGCATGGTCATGCCGTTTTCTCCGTCAACCATGGGGTTGAAGAAGACGGGCATGTCGGACGGGGTTGTTTTAAAGGTGGTGTGGTCGTTTTCGCGCTCTGCTTCCAAATCAATGAAAATCAGCGAGTTGTCTTCTGTACTGAGCGCCGTAAACGCCTCTTTCGGCTCACCCGACGCCAATTCGAGCGTCGTTACGTCGGTAACGGGATCGATGCGTATCGCCAGCGGGATGTTGGCGAACCGCGCCTCGCTGCTCAACGCCTCCTTCGTGAGGTCGCGCACGGCGTAAGCATCGTTGGAGTTCAATGCCCGCTCCTGCGTCTGAGCCCGCTCAAACGTCCATTCGCCGTAAAATTCAAAACTGATGAGCCTCGTCTGTGCCGAAACACCGCCCACAAAACCAAAAAACAGGCAAGACGCCAATACTAATACCGGTATCGCCTTCATTGCTGAATGGTAAAATTTCTTCATAGGATTAACACAATTACCCTTCGCGGTAACTATGCCAACAGCTGCGCTAAGCGCAGTTGAAGCACACTTTTTCTTCATCTTTCTAACTTTTAAATTATATTATATTATTATCGCTATTATCAATAAGATAAAACCGCGGCAAAAGTACACAATTTAGCAATACAAAAGGTAATTTTTTTAAACTTTTTTTAAGACAAAAAAGCATTTCTCCGCTAACTCGTTGATAATAAGTTTGTAGCGCTGGTGATTTTTTTCTTTTCAGGGCGCATTTTCTGATTTTTAGACACGAATTACACGAAATACACTAAGTTTTATGGCACGAATGATGACTGATTTTCGCTGCTTGGGGTGAAAATTTGGGAAAAATGCGAAGAAAGAGGACTACGAATTTTTTTTTAGCATGGTATGGGCAATGGCTTTCGCCCTTTCAGGGCTGATAGGATTGGCTGGGTTTTCTATTCATCGGCTCACTTCGAGTGAGCCGATGAATCTGATTAACCACTAATTTTTCTTGTTAGCCACTAATTTTTCTTTCCCCTCTTTCGGGGGTGAAAGGAGGGGACACGAATTGAGAAGATAATCATGCTAATCCTTTAATTTTGAAAATTTTTAATGCGTTTGACCTGGGGGGCTGGCAATTCCCGTTTTCTGTTAATTTTCAATTTTCCACTCTCAACTCCGCAATCCGAGCGATCAGTTGTTTTTTTTCGGCTTCTGCGGCTTTGAGTTTGGCTTCTGCGGCTTCTTTTTCGGCTTTGAGTTTGGTACGTTCGGCTTCGCCTTTTTCCAAACCTATCGCTTCGCCTTTTTCCAAACCTATCGCTTCGCCTTTTTCCAAACCTTTTTTCAAGCCTTTTGCTTCGCCTTGTATTTCGCCGTCGGAGAAAGCAGTGCGCATCTCGCTGTCGCGGATGACCCTGTCTTTCACCTCGCGTTGGTACTGCCTTTTCTCTCTCTCGGTGAGATTGTCGTATGCCAACTTTTTACGGGCTTGCTCTATGCCTTGCGCTGTGAAGTCGTCCCGTATCTTGTTGTTTTTCAGGTAGTAGATCCATTCGTCTAAGGTGTCTTTGGCAACGTCGTCGAAGTTGTTGACTTTCAAGATGTAGTATTCGGGGTACAACTCGCCGACAAACTCTTTTTTGTAAACAGTGCGCTGTCTTTTGTCTAATCGCAGTTCGTCGTGGGTGTGCAGTCCGGTGAAGTTGGTGATGCCGTGATAGACATAGTCTTTCCCTACGCCAAGGTCGAAATAGACAATGTTGATGGAATAGACTTTGCGAACCTTGCTGTAGGCGTCGCCTTCATACATGTAGTCGGTGACGGACTTGCTCACGCCGTAGAGCATGCGTTTGAAGTAGTCGTCCTCGCCGTAAAACTGCATCTCGATGATGACGATCTCTTTTTTGTCGGCTTCGACTAAGATGTCCACTCTGTTGTATTTGTCGTTTTCGTCCGTCTGGTTCCCGTCGCTCTCGCCAATGCTCTTGATGACAATCTTGCGGCGAAGTAATTCACTCAAAAAACCCTCCAACACCTCAAAGTTGGCTTTCTGCCGGAGCAATCGCTTCATCGCCCAGTCGAAAGATATCATGCCGCGTATCCGTACTTCCTTCATAATCTTTAAATTTTTAAATTATTTTGTGCAAAGATACGACTTTTTGTTACAACAATACTTTTGTACTCGTTTTTTCGTTACCATATTATTTATAAGAGTTTTTTGATGAAGAAAATTGCAGTTTTATTCTCATTTCTGATCTGTTTTGTTGCCGGTTACGCACAACAACTCACCGAGGTTTACGGTCGCATTATCAACCCCGAAGGGAATCCCGCCATCGGCGCACATGTCGGTATTGTGGGCGTTTCGGGAGGCGTGGCGACCAACGATAAGGGATACTATTCCTTGCCCGTCAAGAATTTCGACTCCATTGTTCTGTTTGTGAGTTACTTGGGGGCGGAGACCCATCGGGAGCCATTGTTCATCAAAAGAGGCGTCCGTTTGCAGGTGGATATTATGCTGAAACCCGATTCCAAACTTCTGGAAACGGTTGTCATCGAAGAGCGCGGCTTGCGCGAGACCACCATGAACCGTCTTCCCGTAACGGCGGCGGAGGTCGTTCCGTCCATGTCGGGAGAGGGAATTTTTTCCATCGTCAAATCGCAGGTCGGGGTGTCGTCCAACAATGAGTTGAGTTCCCAATACAACGTGCGGGGCGGCAATTACGACGAAAACCTTGTTTACGTCAATAATGTTGAGATATACCGTCCGACGTTGGTTCGCTCGGGTATGCAGGAGGGATTACCGTTTGTCAACGGCGACCTGACGCAGAATATCGTCTTCTCGTCGGGCGGTTTTCCGGCAAAATATGGCGACAAAATGTCATCGGTTTTGGATATTCAGTACAAGCAACCGGAGTCTTTCGGCGGCTCGGTGGAGGGAAGTCTGCTGGGCGCAAAGATGCACGTAGAAGGCGCAACGAAAAGTAAAAAGTTCAACTATCTGATGGGGGCGCGTCAAAAATCGAATCAATATATTCTGAAAGGATTGCAAACCAAAGGAGACTACAAACCCTCGTTTACCGACGTACAACTCAATCTGAACTGGCATCCATCCAAGAAATGGAGTCTTTCGGGATTGGGCTATTATTCCCGCAATGTGTTCAAATTCGTCCCTTCCACCCGCGAAACCAACTTCGGAACGCTACAAAACGCTTACCGTCTGACGGTTTACTATGAAGGTCAGGAAGTTACGCGGTACGACTGCTACCTCGGTTCCGTTTCCGCCACCTACAAACCCAATGCCAACCTGAGTTTGAAATTCATCGGAACGGCGTACCAAAGCATTGAAAGTGAGACGTATGACGTTCTCGGAGAATACTGGCTCGGCAGATTGGATACCGACATGGGACAGTCATCTTTTGGCGACGTGTTGCGTGCCGAAGGCATCGGCGCCTACTTGGAACACGCCCGAAACAAAATGGACGCCATCGTCGCCAACGGAGAACATTTGGGAAATTATCACACGGGAAACAGTTTTTTACAGTGGGGCGTCAAATTCCAATACGAAGACATTCTCGACAGGATGAGCGAATGGAAGATGATAGATTCGGCAGGGTTTACCATCCCCAGCGTTCCCGATTCGGTCGGCTATAAAGACCCGTCGTTACATCCCAATTCACTTGTTTTACAAGATGTTGTAAAAACGGATGACCATTTGACGTCGAACAGAATCAGCGCTTTTCTGCAAAATACATGGTCGTGGAACGATGCGGGCGTTCAGTTAGTTCTCGGCGTGCGTGCGCAGTATTGGAACATCAACGAACAACTTACGTTAAGTCCGAGAGCCAACATCTCATACCATCCGGTCAACTGGGAAAAGGATATTTTGTTCCGATTTTCGACGGGGATATACCATCAGCCACCGTTTTATAAGGAACTGAAAGACATGCAAGGCAACATCAACCGCAATGTGAAGGCGCAGGAGTCCGTTCATTTTGTTTTGGGTTCCGACTGGAACTTGAAATTTTGGAACCGTCGCTTCAAATTCATCACCGAAGCCTATTACAAATATCTGAACAACATCGTCCCGTATGTCATTGAAAATGTGAGCATTCGCTATCTTGGAAACAACATGGCACAAGGATACGCCACCGGTCTCGACTTAAAACTCGAAGGCGCTTTCGTTCCCGGAACTGAAAACTGGGTCGGTCTCTCCATCATGCAAACGGAACAGAAAATCGTTAAAAACTATGTCGTTGACGGAAAGGAAGTTGTAACCGGATACTTCCCCCGTCCAACCGACCAGCGAGTCAATTTCAACCTCTATTTCCAAGATTACATCCCCTCCGCCCCGACATGGAAAGTATTTCTCAATCTGGTCTTCGGAACAGGACTTCCGGCAGCGTCGCCCAAAGACCCGCTCAACACCTCCGACCTGCGCATGCCCGGATATAAACGCGTGGACATCGGGTTTTCAAAACAGTTGATAAGCGCACATACCGTCTTTTCAGCCAAAAACCCGCTCAAAGTACTCAAAACAATGTGGATTTCGGCGGAAGTGTTCAACCTGATGGATTTCCGAAACGTCATCTCATATACCTGGGTGCAAGATGTGTCTGGCAACATTTTCGGTGTACCGAACTACCTCACTCCCAGACAGTTAAATGTGCGATTAGCGATTACTTTTTAATATTTTATCACCTTTGGAACCGCTTATAGAGATATGGATGCCTTGTTAACATTTGTCCTCGTAGTCTTACTGATATTTTTCATACTGCGCCTGTTGTTTCCGGTTCTTATCCGTCTGTTTATCAGACGGGTAACGGGTTTCAATGCACATAACCATCAACGTCCAAACCAAAACATCGCCTACAAAAAAGGCGAAACAACCATCATCTCGCACGGCGAAGAACGCTCCGAAGTACCGAAAGAACTTGGGGATTATACGGACTATGAGGAGGTTAAAAATTGAAAGTGATTAATTATGACACCGAAAATGAAAAATAGTTTTGACGGGCTGATAGATAATATTTATCAGACACATTGCATCTTACAGGAAAATGCAGCAAAAGCCATCAATTATAATTTAACAGTCCGTAACTGGCTGATTGGCTGTTATATTGTAGAATTTGAACAGAATGGAGACGACAAAGCAAAATATGGCGCTAAGTTATTAGAAGAGATGGCTGTTAGACTGAAAAACAAAGGATTAAAGGGTTTGCATCGGCGAGCATTAAACACATGTAGAATATTTTACATGACATATCAAAGAATTTGGCTAACATTGTCAGCCAAATTGCAACACATTGGATATTTTGACCTTATTTCTACTGCTGCAAATCAAATAAACATTCGGCTGACATTGTCAGCCAAATTGGAAGAAGAGATGGTCTTGCCTTCCGAGTTACTGTTATCTCGGTTAAGTTATTCACATTTTATAGAATTGATAAGAGTTGATGATTCGTTACAGAGATTGTTTTACGAGGTTGAAACAATTAAAAACAATTGGAATATTAGGGAATTAAGGCGAGCCATTGATACCCAATTAGCTTTCCGAACAACAATGTCCACAAACAAAGCGTCCATCATTGCAAAAATCAAAAACCTCAAACCTGCTACCAACACTGAAATCATACGAAACCCCATTATCATGGAATTCCTTGATTTGGAAGAAAAACCTGAGTACAGCGAAACGGATTTGGAACAACAAATCCTCACCCATTTACAGCAATTTTTGGTTGAATTGGGAACAGGCTTTTGTTTTGAAGCGCGACAGAAACGTATCACTTTCAACAATAAACATTACCGTATAGACTTGGTTTTTTACCATCGAATACTGAAATGCCACGTTTTGATTGATTTAAAGGTTCATGAATTTGACCACGCCGACGCGGGACAGATGAACCTGTACCTCAACTATTACAAAGCCAACGAGATGAGCGAAGGCGACAATCCGCCCGTCGGCATCATTTTATGTGCCGACAAGGACGATACTTTGGTAGAATATTCCATCGCGGGTATGGATGACCATTTATTTGTTTCGAAATACCTGGTTAATTTGCCTAAAAAGCAAGTTTTAGAAGAATTTATAAAAAGGGAGATTGAAAAGTAATTAAATAATAAATAACATGATTAAACATTTTTCTTTTAAAAACCTATTACCTTACTTCGCCGCCATCATCATTTTCATGGCGTTGGCGTTGGCGTATTCCAGTCCTGTTGTCGAGGGCAAGCGTCTGAAACAGAACGACATAACCCAATACGAAGGCGCCTCAAAAGAACTTCGAGACTTTCACAAAGAGACCGGAGAATATTCACAATGGACAGGCTCCATGTTCAGCGGGATGCCTTCCTACCAAATCAGTGTGAGCGCCACAGGCAATAAAATAAAGCCGGCTGCCGGCTACGTTTTCGGAAACAAGTGGCTGCCTTATCCTGTCAGCGTTGTGTTTCTCTACTGTCTCGGATTCTTCGTATTGTTGCTGGTGTTGCGCGTCAACCCGTGGCTTAGTTTGGTGGGCGCGGTTGCGTTTGCTTTTTCGTCTTATTTCTTTATCATTTTGGAAGCGGGGCATGTTACCAAGTCGTTTGCTATTGCCTATATGCCTTTTGTGGTGGCGGGGATCGTGCTGTTGTATCAGAAAAAATACCTTTGGGGGACGACACTCACGACGCTTTTCATGGCGTTGGAGTTGGGCAGCAATCACCCGCAGATAACTTATTATCTGGGACTTTGTATGATTGTTTTCGGTATTTCCGAATTTATCAACGCCACACTGAAAAAGACGTGGAAGCCGTTTTGGCTTTCTACCGGATGTTTGGTTTTTGCGTTGGGTATCAGTTTTGGCGTCAATGCCAACCTCTTACTTCCCACGTATGAATACTCCAAAGAGACCATCCGCGGAAAAAGCGAACTGACCTCCAATCAGGAAATCCGCACCTCCGGCTTGGACTTGGACTACGCCACCCAGTGGAGTTACGGAAAAACGGAAACGTTTACCTTAATGATTCCGGACTTTATGGGCGGCGCCAACGCGCGTACACCGGGAAGAAGTTCCAACGTATATGACGCCTGTATTCAAAACAATGTTTCCAAACAACAGGCAGCGCAAATCGCCGACGGCTTGCCCATGTATTGGGGGGCGCAGCCTTTCACCAGCGGTCCGGTCTATGTGGGCGCTATCGTCTGTTTTCTGTTCGTTTTGGGACTTTTCATCGTAAAGGGGCGATACAAATGGTGGCTGCTGATAGCGACTGTTTTATCCGTTTTTTTGGCGTGGGGTAAAAATTTTATGCCGTTCACCGAATTTTTCATGCACTACATCCCCGGATACAACAAGTTCCGCGCTGTGTCCATGACTTTGGTCATCGCCGAACTCACCATACCGCTCTTAGGATTTTTGGCTTTGAAGAATATCTGGGACGGAACAATTGAAAAAGCAAAGATGGTGAAAGGTGTGATATGGTCGCTCGGCATTACAGGAGGGTTGTGTTTGATTTTTGCGCTATTTAAAGGGGCGTTTTTCGATTTCAGCGCCGCTTCCGACGCTCAATATGGCTTGCCCGAGTGGCTGATTGGCGCTTTGGAAGACGACCGCGCCGCCATGATGACAAAAGACGCTTTGCGCTCATTGCTGTTTATCGGGCTGGCTGCGGCAACCATCTTGCTCTATCTGAAAGAGAAAATGAATAAAACGCTTTTGACCGTAGCGCTCGCCGTATTGATTCTCGGCGATATGTGGACTATCAACAAACGCTACGTCAACGACAGCCATTTCGTCTCTCAAAAAGCGTTGAAAAAGCCGTTTGAACTGACCCGTGCCGACAAACAGATTTTGGAAGATAAAGACCCCAACTTCCGCGTTTTCAACCAGACCGTCAGCCCGTTTAACGACGCCACAACCTCTTACAACCACAAATCCATCGGCGGCTATCACGGAGCAAAACTCCGTCGTTATCAAGACATTATTGACCGACACCTGTCGAAAGGGAACATGGACGTCTTCAACATGCTGAACGCCAAATACTTCATCTCCCGCACTCAGGACGGGACGCCCATGGCGCAACGAAATCCCGAAGCGCTCGGCAACGCATGGTTCGTTGACGATTACCTGATGGTGGAAAACGCCGACGAGGAAATCGCCGCCTTGGACAGTTTCAATCCTGCCACAACAGCGGTCATCGACCAACGTTTCGACAAACAGTTGGAAGGCTTTGTATTTCAAAAAGATTCGGCGGCGTTAATCGTTTTTGAAACGTATAAACCGAACCATCTGAAATATACAACAATCGCCAATACGCCTCAGATGGCGGTATTTTCCGAAGTATATTACGACAAGGGATGGAACGCCTATATTGACGGTAAACTCGTTCCGCATTTCCGCGCCAACTACATCTTACGAGGAATGGTGGTGCCGGAAGGAGAGCATGTCATCGAGTTTAAGTTTGAACCGAGAATATTCCGAATGGGCGAGGCTCTCTCCTTTACTTTTTCCATGCTGGTTTTTGCTATGATTGCGGCGGCGGTAAGTTATTCAATGATTAAAAAATTCCGTACCTTTGCACAAAAATAATTTAAAGATTTAATTATGAAAGAGGTGAAAATCCGCAGCATGATTTCGTTTGATTGGGCGATGAAGCGCCTGCTCCGTCAGAAGGCAAACTACGAGGTCTTGGAAGGCTTTCTGAACGAGTTGCTTCGCCGCAAAGTCGTCATCAAGAGTATCGGCGAGAGCGCCAGTAACAAAACGAAGAAAAACGACAAATCCAACAGCGTCGACATCTTAGTTGAAGCCGACAGCAAAGAGATAGTAATCATCGAACTGCAGTTTTATGGTCAGGACGACTACTTCAAACGGATGCTCTACGGCGTGAGCAAGTTCATCGCCGACTACATGCACAAAGGCGATGCCTACGATACAGTTCGCAAGGTCTATTCTATCAACATCGTCTATTTCGACCTTGGCGTAGGTAGAGACTATGTCTATCACGGCATCACCAACTTTACCGGACTGCACACGCACGACGAACTGCAACTTGCCGAGAAACAGCGCGCTCTTTACGAAAAAGAGTTTGCCGGCGACTTGTACCCCGAATACTACATCTTGAAAGTGAACAACTTTGACGACGTTGCCAAAGACACCTTAGACGAATGGATCTACTATCTGAAAAACAACAAGATACGGGATGACTTCACCGCACAAGGCTTAGAGCAAGCCCGTAAAACTTTGGCATACGACAACCTCAGCGAAGAGGAAAAAAGAGAGTACGAACGTGAGCTAAAAGACAGAATCAACCGCGACAGCGAAATAAACACAGCCTTCACCGATGGCGAAATAAAAGGGTTAAAGAAAGGACGCGCCGAAGGCGAAGCGAAAGGATTGAAAAAAGGATTGAAAAAAGGCGAAGCCATCGGCATCGAAAAAGGCGAAGCCATCGGCATCGAAAAAGAACGGATACAAGTCGTCCTCAACTCCCACCGCGCCGGCATCCCCGTACCCACCATCGCAACCATCACCAACCTCTCCAACGAGCAAATTACCGAAATTCTGAAACGAGTTGAGAGTTGAGAGTTGAGAGTTGAGAGTTGTCCCGTCATTGCGAGCGTAGCGAAGCAATCCAGAAAATTCGTAGCCATTCGTGCATTCGTGGCAAAAAAAACCGCAAAGAATAAAAGTCTTGTGTCTAACAGTCTTGTGTCTAACAGTCTCACATCTCAAATCTCACAATCTCACGTCCCATTCAATTATTCAGTAAATCTCGTGTAATCCGAAAATTTTATTTACTTTTGCACGATGTATATGAAACCTGTTTCCGTCATTATTTGCACCTACAACCGTAGTGATTATATTTCAAAAGCGTTGAGCAGTCTGGCGCAGCAAACGCTTCCGGTTGACCAATACGAAATCATTATCGTCAACAATAACAGTACCGATCATACCGACGCTTTGTGTAACGCTTTTTTACAGGAGCACCGTGATCTGAATTGTTTCTATTTCATTGAAAAACAACAAGGTTTGTCTTACGCCCGCAATCGTGGTATTGCAGAGTCATCCGGCGACGTTTTGGTATTCATGGATGACGACGCGCAAGCCGATACCAACTATCTACAGGAAATCCGTCGGTTTTTTGACGCCACTCCCGACGCAGAAGCCTGTGGAGGACGAATCTATCCCGACTTTGAATCGAAGAGACCCGACTGGATGTCCCGTTTTTTACTTCCGCTGACTTCTACCATTGATAAAGGAAATAAAATCAAGTTGTTCACAGGGACAAAATATCCCGTAGGCGCCAATATGGCTTTCAAAAAAGAGGTGTTCCAAAAATATGGCATGTTCAACACCGATTTAGGCAGAAAAGGAAATAATTTGGACGGCTCGGAAGAAAAAGACATTTTCTTAAAAATCAAAAAAGACAAAAAAAAGATATACTACCTGCCGTATGCCATTGTAAAACACCAAGTTCCCAATAAACGGCTAACTTTTGATTTTTTCAAACGACAGGCTATCGGCATCGGGAAAAGCGAACAAATACGCACACGAGCCATCTCTTCATCAGCATACTTTCGGTTTTCTTTAAAAGAAATCGCAATAAAATGGAGCGTAAGTGTTATTCTTGCCGGTTATTACCTTGTGTCGTTCCGTCCCAAAAAAGGATGGAAGTTGCTTCAATTTCGCTGGTATGTAAGCAAAGGATTACTTTTTTATCACGAAAAATCTTTATCACCATGAAACCATATCAATTTATCGCAAAGACATTAGCCGGCTTGGAAGAGGCGTTGGCGCAGGAACTGACCGCGCTGGGAGCGCAGGAAGTGAAACCTGTCGTGCGCGGCGTTTCGTTTTCCGGCGACAAGGCGCTGATGTACAAAGTGAACTATCAATCGCGTTTTGCGATTCGTATCTTATTGTTTATCAAGTCTTTCCCTGTGAAAAACGAACGGGAGTTGTATCAATCCATCAACCAAATGGCGTGGGAGAACTACATGGACAGTTCCAAGACCTTAGCCGTTGACGCCGTAACGCAACATCCGAAGATGACCCACTCGCTCTTTATTGCGCAGTTGGCAAAAGACGCTGTCGTGGATCGTTTTCGCAATCGGGAAGGCGTGCGCCCTTCGGTGGATCTGGATTCGCCCGATTTGCGTATTCACGTCCATTTAGACCAGAACGGCGCATCTATTTCGTTGGATAGCAGCGACATACCGCTTTTCAAACGTGGATACCGCGTCGGAGCGATGGAAGCGCCTATCAACGAAGTCTTAGCCGCCGGATTGCTGGAACTGAGCCGGTGGGACGAAAAAACGCCCCTCTTCGACCCCATGTGCGGAAGCGGAACGTTCCTCATCGAAGCCGCCATGAAAGCAACAAAAACACCCGCCGGCAAGTTCAGAAGTTCGTTCGGGTTTATGAAATGGAACGACTTCGACGAGAAACTGTGGGACAAAGTGAAAACCGACGCCGAAGCGCTCATCGTCCCGTTGGAAGTTGAGATAAAAGGAAGCGACGCCTCCCGAAAAACAATCACCATGGCGCGACGCAACCTGCAACAAGCCGGATTTGCCGAAAACATCCAAACCGAATGGCAAGACTTTTTCCAACAGGAAAAAAACTTCTCAGGTTTCATTATCACCAACCCGCCCTACGACGAGCGGATGAAACTGTCCGACTTGGAGGAGTTTTACCGAAACATCGGAAGTACCTTCAAACACCTCTGCACCGACTCCGAGGCGTGGATCATTGTCAGCAGTCCCGACGCCATGAACGCTATCGGACTGCATCCATCCCGAAAAATCAAGGTTTTCAATGGAAGTATCGAATGTCGGTTTTTGAAATATACTGTTTATCAGGGGAGTAAGAGGGATGGATGATAAATTTAACCCAGCACATTTTTCATCTTATCTAAGTTGTGTTTCACGCTAGCGTCGTAGCAGTTGCCGGCGTAATAGAGGATAAAGCCGCCCAGGAGGTTTTTGTCAATATGTTCTTGTAACTCTATGCGGTTTTTTCCGGTTGCCTGGCGCACTTTTGCGATAATCTGCTGTTTCATGTTGTCGGGCATGTTGACGGCAGTTTTTATTATTGCCTGCACGATGCCGTTTTGTTCGCGATACAGTTCAACAAACTGATGTACGATATAAATCACCAACTTGCTGCGTCCTTTGCGAATCAGCAATGTAAGAAATTTAATGGTAAGTTCCTGAAAATGAGCAGTAAAGAGTTTATTTATCAGTCGGGATTTTGTTTTATCGTCAACTTGCGGAGTTGTCAGGAAGTTGCGGAGTTCGTACGATTCCATCAGCAGGTTTTGCATCTCCTGCATGTCCGCATAGACGGCGTCGGTCAGATGTTGTTCGTTGCTCAGTTCGATGAGCGCCTTGGCATACCGTAAGGATACTATGTTAAAAGCCATAATTTACAAGGTTGTGATAATCAACTAATTCAGTTCCATTTCATCTACAAGTGTTTGCGCAAATTCCGTTGCTTTCTGTTCCGATTTCAACTGCTCTCGCAATATTTTTGAGGCTATTTCGACGGAGATGTCAGCCACGTCTTTTTTTAGTTCCGCAAACGCTAAATGTCGTTCACTTTCAATGCGTTCTTGCGTCTCTTTCAGCAGTTGCTCCGATTTTTTACGAGCCTCATCTTTCATCTCTTGTAGTTTTTGTGCGCGGGTCTTTTCGATTTCGTCGAGCATCGCTACATATTTTTCGTTGTTCTGCCTGAGTTGTTCTTTGTTTTGTTCGTCCAATACGGCTGCTTCTTCGCGTGCTTTTTCGGCTTCGTTCAGCGCATTTTCGATAGATTCTTCTCTGTTTTTCAACATCTTAAGTACCGGTTTCCAAGCATATTTGCGTAAAATAAGCAGCAGGATGAGAAAGGAAACCGCCATCCAAAATATCAATCCGATTCCGGGAGTTACTAATTCCATGAGGTATCTTAATTTAATTTATCTTATTTTATCATTTTTTACAACATTTTCAGCCATGCGACCTCCTGTTCCGTCAAGAAACGGTGATGTCCGCGCTTGACATCTTTTTTGGTCAAGTTGGCAAAGATGACGCGGTCTAACTTCACCACTTCATAACCCAACTGTTCAAAAATACGTCTCACAATGCGGTTTCGACCGGAATGTAACTCCATCCCTATCTCTTTCTTGTCGTCTCCATTGCCGACATATGTGATGACGTCGGGTTTGATGAAACCGTCGTCCAGTTCAATGCCACCGGCTATTTCCTGCATATCTCTATTGGTCAACACTTTATCCAAGTGGATATGATAGACTTTCCGGATGTTTCCCGACGGGTGCGTCAACTTTTTCGCCATGTCGCCGTCGTTGGTAAAGAGCAGCACTCCGGTTGTGTTTCTGTCAAGTCGTCCGACGGGGAGGATGTTCTCTTTGCAGGCGCGTCCTACCAACTCCATCACGGTTTTGCGTTTCTGAGGGTCGTCGGTGGTTGTGATATAGCCTTTGGGCTTGTTGAGAAGAAGATAGACCGGACGCTCAAAACTGATGAGTTGGTCGCTAACATGAACCCTGTCTTCCTTAGTAACTTTAACGCCCATTTCGGTAACGAGAGCGCCATTTACCTTTACCTCTCCTGTGGCAATCAACTCGTCGGCTTCCCGTCGCGAACAGATGCCGGAACGGGCGATATAGCGATTGAGACGTATGGCGCCTTTGATTTCCGCATTGTGTTCTTTCCGTGCGCCGCCGCGACGAGGCTTTTCGTCGTCATGGGGTCTATCGTCGAAACTGCGGGATGCTCTGCGCGGTTTTCTATCTTCCTGAAAATCATCATCGAAACTGCGGGAAGTTCTGCGCGGTTTTCTATCTTCAAATCTGTCCGTATCGTTTCCGTACTCTTTCCGTGCGCCGAAACCGCGACGAGGTTTATCGTCGTCATGGGGTTTATCGTCGAAACTGCGGGAAGTTCTGCGCGGTTTTCTATCTTCAAATTTATCCGTATCGTTGCCGTACTCTTTCCGTGCGCCGAAACTGCGACGGGGTTTATCGTCGTTATGGGGTTTATCGTCGAAACTGCGGGAAGTTCTGCGCGGTTTTCTATCTTCGAATCTATCCGTATCGTTGCCGTACTCTTTCCGTGCGCCGAAGCCGCGACGGGGGTTATCGTCGTCATGGGGTTTATCGTCGAAACTGCGGGACGTTCTGCGTGGTTTTCTATCTTCGAATCTATCCGTATCGTTGCCGTACTCTTTCCGTGCGCCGAAGCCGCGACGGGGTTTATCGTCGTCATGGGGTTTATCGTCGAAACTGCGGGACGTTCTGCGTGGTTTTCTATCTTCAAATCTATCCGTATTGTTTCCGTACTCTTTCCGTGCGCCGAAGCCGCGACGGGGTTTTTCGTCATTGTAGGATTTGCCGGCATTCCCTCTGTCGGTCTTCCGGTCTTGCGGTCTTCCGGTTTTGCGGTCTTGCGGTCTTGCGGTCTTCCGGTCGCCGGAGTCCGTTTTTTTATTTGGGCGTTGTTGCATATCTTTTTAAAGGAAGTTTTTGATAATGAAGTGGTTATTATTTCTTTTTGCTTTCGTCATTTTCTCGAAAGACGAGGCGTATGCTTTTAAGTCCTTCAAAATAAAACAGTTCGCTTCGTTGGATGAGTTCGAAAGTCCATGTTCCCTCTTTGCCGAAAACAAACTGGTTGCGCAACAACTGACTGAAATGCAATATGTTGCCTTCCGCTTTGCCTTTGAATCTTCCGTCGGCGCTTTTTAAAAAGACGTTATATTCTGCCGAACGTTCATCCACAGGGGAATAGGCAATGACGTCCATTTTAATTGAATTGCGATAGATGTCGGGCGTGTGGTCAATCTCGACAAAGAAGTCAAATTTTTTACCGACATAATTCTTGGGGATTTCAAAGGTGAGGGTTACAAATTTGTCAGCCGACCATTGTTCATCCGGAAAGATGTACTCCTGCGAAAGGACGCGCTCGCGCTTGCACGACGGGATAAATATCAAAATAGTGCACAAAACAGCGATGATGCCGACTAAATTCCAAATATTCTTGTTCATCTTTATTTCTGATAAATTGATTTTGTCTAAAAAAGGGTGCAAAGATACGTTATTTTTTCTTCCCAAACAGTTTTCTCTCCTCCCCTTTAAGCAATCGTTTGATATTTTTCAGATGTGTTATGGGGATAAACACGGCAATGGCGACGGAAAAAATCACTTCTGAGACCTCTACAGAAGAGAGTGAAGAAAAAGTTTCGGGGAGCGACATCATAAACGGCGCCAGAATAGAAGGAAGAAACGCCACAATGAACGGATAGCATAACGCAGTGATGATGGATCCCAGACTTACATAGCCCGAAATCGCCAAAACGATGACAAAGACAATGCACGCCGCTCCCGTCTGCCACGGCAACAACGCGAACATGATACCCGTTAAAGTGGCAACGCCTTTGCCACCCTTAAAACCTGCAAAAACGGGATAGACATGCCCTATCACCGCCATAATGGCACAGATTACGTTATAATGAATGATTTGTGGCTTAATAAAATGGTCGGGAGTAAAATAATCACTCAGAAAAACCGCCAACACCCCCTTTAAAACATCAATGCAAAGCACCACAGCGCCCGCTTTCCATCCTAAGGTGCGCGCTGTATTGGTCGCCCCTGCATTGCCGCTCCCGTAATTGCGAACATCTTTTTTGAAAAACACCCGCCCTATCCAAACCGACGTGGGAATAGAACCTAACAGATACGCAAGCACGACGCCCACTGCAAGTAATAAAATATTCATAGTTGTCATGAAAACTTAAAACGGTTAGATGTAACTTTTATTTTAATGACTGTCTTTTTTACCACAAAGAGCGCAAAGGGCTTTCACAAAGGACACAAGGGGAAATCTCTGTGAAACTCCGTGGACTCTGTGTCTTTTATATAACAAAAATGCAACCTGTTCATTTTCAATTCTTTTTAAAAAGGATTGGTATGGTGGGATGTCCTGTCAGGGACAAAATATTGGTAGAAAAATGATGCTCCCCGCAGAACTCTCAACTCTCAATTAAATCGTATCTTTGCACCAATAAAAATCTAAAAAATATTTTGTAATGACTTAATGATTGTTAATTAGCTGATAAGAAAAGCGTTTTAGTTTTATTTTATATCCGGAAACTAGCAATTTTCGTAATGTATTGTATAGTAAAACAAGTGATCATACTTGGCGTAGGATTGCTTGTTTACAATACAGAGTTTGCTAGTACTTCGGATGTGAACAAAACTTATAATTCTACGCTTTTTATTGCAAAAAATGTTATGCAATGAAAAAAGATGACCACTTGAAATATCTATACATCGGAGCCATGATTAAAGAAGTTGCCCGGCGAAAAGGGGTATCTTCCGGAACATTAGCCCATCTTATTGGCAAGTATATGGAAAATGTCAGCGAAATATATAAGTTGGACGACATGGATAGTGAAGATGTGGTAAAAATCTCATACTTATTAGAATACAACCTCCTTGAGATAATATCAAAAAAATATCTGCCGCATCTTCCGTTTACCGGACACAGTCCGAACCAAGAAAGTTATTGCATGAATTTAGACATAAAAACAGGAGTGATTTCTGCAAATAGAAATATCGGAAATTGCATTTTTTTAAAGAAAATCCATATTGGACAGTACATTAGAAAAATAGCCAAGAAAAACGGATGGAACACGCAAGAAGATATGGCAGAACTGTTACAGTGTTCTCAAAGTAATGTCAGCTACTTGTATAAACAAAAGAGTCTGAAATTAACGACATTGATACATCTTTCAGAGGTTTTACAATATAATTTTATTGCAGAGGTGTATCTTTCGCAGATGTTTTCCAACCCCGTCTCCGATATCTTTTCCTGCTCTACTGTTACTTCTTTTTCACAACAAATATAGCATTGAACATTCCGATATTGAAAATTTTTTGACGAATTTTCCGTAACAAGATGACAAAAAATCATAAAGGCTACCGTAAGGAAATAGGGCAAATATCAATAAAAGTACACAACAAAGCGATAGTATATTCCTTTCAAAAGAAAAAATCTTGAAAAATGACGCTATTTAACCATTATATTATTGCTAATGAAGATGTTACAGCGTTTTTAAAAATATTAATGAAAGTACCCTGTTTTATCAACAAAAGTACGGCAAAATTTTAACCACAGCATGAAAAAACAACGTACCTTTACCACAGTTTTCGCATTGAAAAAATGACAAAAGTTTTTTCCGAAAAAGAGTTCTTTGATTTACGAAAGTTTCGTACCTTTGCCGCGGAGGAGTAAAATCCGGTAAAACGGTGAGGCGCGAGACCCGACGATTTACCATACCGAGCAGGGTATGGGTTGGCTGCGGCAAGTGGAAAGTGTGAGAGGCGGCGCTACTATGCTAATGGGAGCATGGGTTACCTGCCGGAAAGTGGTACATGGGACGGAAAACGGGATCGCCGAAAACCGTATATACAATAGAGTAGGCGCTATTAAAATTTTTTATATTATGTTTACTATCTTAAAAAAAGCCGTATTTGCCATAGCGATAATGGCAATGGCAACAGTATCATTCGCAAACGATGATAACAACAATGGGAACACTCCCGGTAACCAGTCACCAACGGTACTTGAATCAATTACCGTAACTATTAATGAAAAAGGCGCTAACTGCCCGGATCATGGTACGGTTGAAAGTAATTGGAGGTGGTATAACGGAGGTGCTACGTATCTTTGGAAAAAAGGCACCTCTGCTGATTACTGTTGTGTTCCCTGGACAGGTGAAGTTAAGTCTATACACCCGGGTTACCCATACCAGATAACATCGGAAGCCTCGGTGAATGCTTATCCGACCGGACATCCGGAGGCGCATAATGCCGCAATTGTATATCCTCCGTATAATCCGATTATACTGAATATGTATTCTTGTGGCGGCACTCCACCGCCCCCACCCCCACCACACGATGCTGATGAATATGATGACCACCTATTAGAAAATTAAATTTATTTTAGATGCTGTTCAAAAATATTTTTGAACAGCATCGCTTTTTTTTTAATATAACTATTATGAATATTTTTACCAAATTAACAATAAGCATTATGCTTTTAGGGATAAGCCAAAGTGTTTTTCCTCAAGAGATGCTATATAAATCTTATCGGACAGGTGATGCTCCGTTTTATGACGGCGATGCCGTTCGTAGTTTTCTTAAGCGGCAAACCGATTTCGATACGCTATGGCTGCCGGTTTCCGTAACTTCGACATTCAACAATAAGCCTGACTACAGTTGTATTTATGAATATCATGAAAACGGATTATTAAAAAAGGAGACCTATTATTCTTTGATTGACGGAGATTTAATGTGTATTCATCAATACAACAACACCTACCGTGACCCTTTGATGGATATTCCCGATACACTCTTTTGGACTGCTTATGGAAGCGATGATCCTCCCTTTCGCTATTATTACAACAACCGGCAGGCAGACTCTTCCTACTGGGAAGAGTATTATCAGATATGGGACGGGAATAAATGGAAGACTGAAGGGCGGAGTTATGTACATCTGTTAGATACGGCAACGGTATCGGAATTTCAAGACCATATTGAAGTCTTCGACAGAAACGGTAATATAAAACAAAGCAGGAAAACAGTGCTTACCTTTGACGACCAAGGCAATGTTATCGAAGCGGTGTCGGATTGTTTTGATTTGACAAACGGTCAATATAAGACAAAACACGTTTATTTGTATGACAAGGAGGGTGTATGTTATAACCGTGATCAGTTTTATACCTTTTCCGGTCCATGGCAGTTGGGAGGGAAACTTACGGATATAAAATGGTTTGAATTTCATGGATTCGACAATGGAGATGTGTTATTCCATGGGCGACCACTCGGACTTTATGAGGGACAGGGATATTCCCCAAAAAATAAAAATAAAATGTCAAGTCTTAAATATTGGAACACATACGAGGATGGTACCCCGAACTTGAAGACCATTGATACGATGAAATGGACCCTTGAGCCGTTTTCCTGTCATTATTTGATTTATTTTCCTTATAGAATGTGTTTAGCCATAGAAAAGTATTATGAATGTAATGAACATTATCATCTTACATCCAATGGGTCTCTTTATTATGCACATTGGGATTGTGATCCTGTTCCTGTTGAATATCTCAGAGATGAATATACCAACAAATACGATGATCGCGGACGTCGTTATGAATATATTCAATATAATGCATACTATCCTGATCATGATACCCTTTCCTATGTTATCCTGGCTCATACCGTTGATTCGTTTACCTACGTTGTTCGTCCGGTTGGCGTTGATGAACTTTTTGCCGATAGGCACGGCTTACTGATAGTTCCCAATCCGAGCGATGGGACGGTGCGCATCACGGCGGAAGACGATATTGCTGCCATCACCCTATATGCCGCGGACGGTCGTTTGGCATACAGTCGGGATGGGACAGGGAAAGAGATGAGCGTCAATACGGAAAGGCTGGCTGCGGGCGTTTATGTCGTCCAAGTACGGCTTAGAAATGGCGGGGTGAGGACGGGGAAATTAATTAAAAATTAAAACTTTTTCTCTGTGAAACTCCGTGTGCTTTGTGTCTCTGTGCTGAAATAAACAAATAAAGGCAATATAATGATGAAGACTTTCACAAAATTAGCAGTAAGCATCATGCTTGTAGGAGTAGCCCAACAGGTATTTTCTCAAGAAATGATATATAAATCTTATCGGAAAGGTGATACGCCGTTTTATGATGGCGATGCAGTTCGCAGTTTTCTTAAACGACAAACCGCTTTCGATACGCTATGGCTGCCGGTTTCCATGACGGAGACATACAACAATAAGCCTGACTGTCGTTGCTTTTATGAATATCATGAAAACGGATTATTAAAAAAGGAGACCTATTATTCTTTGATTGACGGAGGTTTAATGTGTATTGGTCAATACAACAACACCTACCGCGACCCCTTGATGGATATTCCCGATACGCTCTTTTGGACTTCTTATGGACTCGACAATCCTCCCTTTCGCTATTATTACAACAACCGGCAGGCGGATTCTTCCTATTGGGAAGAGTATTATCAGGTATGGGACGGGAATAAATGGAAGACCGAAGAGAAAAGTTATGTCCATTTATTGGATACGGCAACGGTATCGGAATTTCAAGACCATATTGAGGTCTTCGACAGAAACGGAAATATAACACAAAGCAGGAAAACAGTGCTTACCTTTGACGACCAGGGCAATGTTATCGAAGCGGTGTCGGATTGTTTTGATTTGACAAACGGTCAATATAAGACAAAACACGTTTATTTGTATGACACAGAAGGCGTATGTTATAACCGTGATCAGTTTTATACCTTTTCCGGTCCATGGCTGTTGGGAGGGAAACTTACGGATATAAAATGGTTCGAATTTCATGGATTCGACAATGGAGATTTGTTATTCCATGGGCGACCGCTCGGACTTTATGAGGGACAGGGATATTCTCCAAAAAATAAAAATAAAATGTCAAGTCTTAAATTTTGGAACACATACGAGGATGGTACCCCAAACTTGAAGACCATTGATACGATGAAATGGAACCTTGAGCCGTTTTCTTGTCATTATTTGTGTTATTATCCTTATAGAATGTGTTTGGCTATAGAAGATTATTACGAATGTAATGAACACTATCATCTCATATCCGAAGGAAAACTTCTTTATGCGCATTGGGATTGTGATACTATTCCTTACGACGATCTCAGAGATGAATATATCAACAAATACGATGATCGCGGACGTCGTTATGAATATATTCAATATAATACATACTCTAGTCCTAATTATGATACTCTTTTCTATGCTACCATGGTTTATACCGTTGATTCGTTTACCTACGTTGTTCGTCCGGTCGGCGTTGAAGAACTTTTTGCCGATACGCGCGGCTTGCTGATAGTTCCCAATCCGAGCGATGGGACGGTGCGCATCACGGCGGAAGACGATATTGCAACCATCACCCTGTACGCTACGGACGGTCGTTTGGCATACAGTCGGGATGGGACAGGGAAAGAGATGAGCGTCAATACGGAAAGGCTGGCTGCGGGCGTTTATGTCGTCCAAGTACGGCTTCGAAATGGCGGGGTGCGGACGGGGAAATTAATTAAGAATTAATATTTTCGAATCTCAATCATCTTGTTATTCATTTTTTTCATTTTACAACGGAAAATATCCACTCTGTGCTGAAAAAGTAACCCGTAACTCGTAACTCTGGATTGCTTCGTCGTTCCTCCTCGCAATGACGTACTCACCCACTACTCACTACCTCCGATTCCAATACTTCCCCCCTTTCCAATAAATCTCCCCATGCTCCACCATGAACCGTATGATTTTCAACACTTTTTCGGAGCGGACGCCTTGTATCAGGGTGCAGATTTCGTCGCCGTTCAGCGGACGTTTTTTGAGTAACTCGGAGATGAAAGCGGACGTTTGTTGAAAGAGTTCGGGCGCGATGGTCATTTCGTCGCGTTTGCGGCAGACGTCGCAGGAGTAGCAGACGGGTGCGTTAGTCTGTCCGAACCACTGCAACAGCATGGCGCTACGGCAGGTTTCGCTCGACACATAGTTTTTCATCGCTTCAACACGCTTTTGTGCCGATTCTTTTCGTTCCTGATAGGTCTCTTTTGAGAGTGTGATGTCGCGTTCGGGCAGGCGCTCGCAGGCGTAGATGATTTGCGGTTTCTCTTTTTGCGGTTGAAAACAAAGGACTTGCATGTTTTCCAACTCTTTCAACTTCGATAAAACTTCCTCTTCGGTCATTTTGTTGGTTTCGGCGATGACGGAGATGCGGACGGGGACGAAATCGCTGAAAAGTCCGGTATAATTGCGCAATAACGACTTTATAAAAGCGTCAAACCGTTGATTTTCAATCTGAAACTTATACAGTTCGTGATGGTTCATTTGGATCATCACTTTGGCGGGTTCGTTGGATTCTTCAGTGGCGATGACGTATCCTTCACGTTCAAGGAATTTCAATGCATTCCACGTTTCGGAAAACGAAAATGCCGGATAGTTTTTGATGAAATGATACGTATCGAAGTCGAACGACTGGTCGCGACCGCCTTGCAGAGGAATTTTAAAATAGTTTCCTAAGGCGTTGTAAATGTTTTGTATGGTTGTCAGTGGCGGATAACTGTCGGTGAAGCGGCGTTCCATATCAATGATGTCGGCATGGTCGTGTAATAAGATGGCATACGCAGGTTTTTCATCGCGTCCGGCGCGTCCGGCTTCTTGGAAATAGGCTTCCGGGCTGTCGGGGATGTCGAGATGTATCACAAAGCGGACGTCCGGCTTGTCGATGCCCATGCCGAAGGCGTTGGTTGCCACGATGACCCTCGTGTCGCCGCGCATCCATGCGTTTTGTTTTCTGTCGCGGTCGGCGACGTCGAGTCCGGCGTGGTAAAAGTCGGCGGTGATGCCTTGTTCCGTCAGGTATGAGGCGAATGTCTGTGTTTTTCGGCGGCTGCGGACGTAGATAATCCCGCATCCGGGCGTTTTACGGATGATTTCCATCAGTTTCCGGTTCTTGTTTTCGTCGAAAATGACGACGTAGGCGAGGTTTTTCCGTTCAAAACTCTTTTGAAAAACGTTTTTCTTCTTAAAACCCAGACGCTGCTGGATGTCGTCCACCACTTCGGGCGTCGCCGTGGCAGTCAGCGCTAACGCCGGAACATCCGGATGATACCGGCGGGCGTCGGCGATTTTCAAGTACGGCGGACGGAAATCGTAACCCCACTGCGAGATGCAATGGGCTTCGTCAACGGCGAACATCCCCACCTTCATCTCACGAAAACTGTCCAAAAAGTCCTGCGACTGCAACCGTTCGGGCGAGATGAACAGGAATTTCAACATATCGCTGACGGCATTGTTAATGACTACCTTCTGGTCGTGTGGGTGCATCCCCGAAAAGAGTGCTTTGGCAGCAATGCCACGCCGGTGCAATCCCTCAACCTGATCTTTCATCAACGCTATCAACGGCGTGATGACTACACACAGCCCGTCGGTGATGATGCCGGGAACCTGATAGCAGATGCTCTTGCCGCCGCCGGTGGGAAGCAGTCCCAAAGTATCGTTTCCGTCTAACACCGAGCGGACGATGTCCTCCTGCAACGGACGAAAATCGGAATATCCCCAATACTTCTGTAAGACTTCGCGCGGCTCCATGTAATTATAACAATTTTTTTACAACCATTTATTTATTTCACAATCCTGTTGGGATTGTCTGCCAGAAAACTTTTCCATCCGGAATATGACGATGGCATCTGTGTCTTTCTCCTTTGAAGGTAGTGGCACAACGCCGCGGCGAGGGCGTCGGTGGCATCGAAATATTCTGCCGGATGTTGATGTTTCAGAATGGTTTGCAGCATCGCCGCAACCTGCTCTTTCGAGGCGGAGCCGCTGCCGGTAACCGACATCTTTATCTTCTTGGGCGAATATTCGAAGATGGGAATATTGCGATACAACGCCGCCGCCATCGCAACGCCCTGAGCGCGACCTAACTTCAACATAGACTGCACATTCTTACCGTGAAAAGGCGCCTCGACGGACAATTCGTCGGGATGGTATTCGTCAATGATGGCGAGGGTGCGTTCGAAAATCTTCTTTAACTTCATCGCCTGATTGTCGTAACGGGCTAATTTCAACACGCCCATCGTCATCAACTCCACGGAACTGCCTTTTTCGATAATCAGTCCGTAGCCCATGATGTTGGTGCCGGGGTCTATGCCGAGGATGATACGTTCAAGCCCCCCCAAGCCCCCCCGAAGGGGGGGATGTGATACAGAGGTATTCATTAGTTCACATCCGGTTTAATCTTGTCAATGATTTTATGGGCTACATCAAAACCTTCTTTGACCACGATTGCATTGTTTGTTCCATCATAATAACCGGACAGATGCAGAATCTGGTAGGCGCTATTGATATAAGCCAGCAGTTTCTTGTCAATCTTGGTGATAGTACTTTGATAGTGTTCGATGGATTTTCTTAATTTTCCTTTCGGCTTTTCTTCGCCTTTCAACGTGAGAAAACCGTCTAATGCCACCAACATACCGTTGTATGCCGTCCCACACGCCATTTTGACGTATTTGGGGTCATTATAAAATTTACCATCTTTCTTTGCCTTTGAAAGACAATCCTTAGCGTTGTCCATGTAGCGCATGGCTTCGCCGTAATACTTTTCCTTTACGCTTTGTTGCTCTTCTATTGACATAGTTCTGATATTTTCAAGTTGCAAAGGTACAACTTTTTTTCCCAGCCTGAAACTCTTTCAAATAAAACGGTTCAAAATAAGCGGTATCGGCAAACTGTCGCGTCGTCCATTTTGCCTCCGCAAGCGGAATCATCCATTCGGCGGCGTGCCGGAATTGCTCCAAAAACAGGGCATTGGGTGATTGGATGACTGGTTTACATTTCTCCATCCCGTCGCCGGCGAAGATGACCTTTCGTTGTGCTAGAATGTTCTGAAAAGATTCGGCGTCAATCACTTTTGCCGTTGTTGTTTCTATTTCGTTGCCGTTGAAGTCGTAGAGGGCGGTATAAACTTCCATTCTTCGGGCGTCAATCATCGGGCAGTACAGGGCGTTTTCGTCGGGAGATTGCACGCTCATTCCATGCGCCATGGCTTGCAGGGTCTTGACGGAAATCAACGGCTTCCCCAACCCGTAACACAGCCCCTTTGCCACCGATGCGCCGATGCGCAAGCCGGTATAGGAACCCGGTCCCTCGCTCACCGCCACGGCGTCCAACATGTTGAACTCAAATCCGCACTCTTGCATGACCTCCTCAACAAAAACAGTAAGTCTTTCGGAATGAACATTATGCTCTGTGCTTGTTCTGTGCGCGAGCAACGCTCCGTCCCTGCTTAAGGCGACGGAACATACCGGCGTTGCCGTTTCGATGTTTAAGATTAATTTATTCTTCTTCATAATAATATGAATAATCAATTCCTTTCATAAACATTTCGCGGCTGTGGATTTCGTCGGTCAGAGCGTTTTTCAGAAAGTGTTTTAGTGCGTTACTGTTTACTGCGCTCCTTACCATGGCATTGAGATAATCTTTTTTGCTGATTTTGCTCCAGTCCACGCATTTTTTGAGACGTTTTTTTAATATCAGGTCCAACCAGATTCGTGTGCTTCGTCCGTTGCCTTCCATGAAAGGGTGGGCGATGTTCATCTCCACATATTTATTGACGATTTCGTCGAATGTGTTTTCGGGCATTCGCTCAATTTGCGTTAAAGTCTTGCCCAGAAAATGCGCTACTGCAAACTGAAAACCGCCTTTTGAGATGTTCTTCTGCCTTATTTGTCCGGCGAAGTCGTACAGTCCGCCGAAGATATAGGCGTGGATTTTCTGCAAGCACTCGGCTGTTCCAATCTCTTTTTCATCAATAAGTTCATTTTCAAAGAAAGAATACGCTTTTTTCTTGCTTTGTCCGTCAATAGAGTTGTCGCTGTATGTGAACCAGTCAAGGAATTTCATGGCTTTGTTGTTGGGAATTTGCTTGGCGAGCGCAATAACTCCGTTATGATCCAATACATTTGAAAGTCGCATTTTTCCATCAGGCGATTTTAATTTCAATTGGGTAGTAACACTACCCAGTTCGTTTCCTTCTTTTTTCAACTTTGCCTTGAGATATTTCCAATAGTTTCGTGCTTTGGTGTAGTCATCCTGATCGGTAAGCACGGCGACAATATCTAATACCGAAAACCACCACTTGGCATTTTCCTCATCCCAAATGGCGCGTACCTCTCTGTCGTCGAAGAAACGGATGGATATTTTTGTTTTATTGCTCATAGTTGGTTTTTTTGATTGAAACATGTGCAAAGATACAAAAAAATTCCATATCCACATTTGTTTTATTCAACAGTATCGTAACTTTTACCGTAATGATCTATCATGTACTGTATCAGTTTTGGCTGAATAATTTGAGTGAATACTGCCTTCGCTTTCATCTTTTAAGGTATTTAACTATTATCCTTCAAATCTCACATTCAATCATCTCCAAATGACAGCAAAGCAGCCTGCCGTCTTTTTGTTCGCGAAGATGTAATCCGTTGCCTTCGCAATCTTTGAAGGATTTGCAATCGGCGCATTGAGCGGTTTTTGTCCACGAGCGGTCGCGCATGATTTGATAGCGTTCGTTCCAGACTGTCCAAAAGTCGTCTTTGTAGATATTTCCCTGTATGTAGTCGGCGCGAAGACTTGGACAGGCGCTAATCGAACCGTCAGCCAACACGGAGCCGATGTGAATGCCTGCCCGACAGAAAAAGGGCGTATCGCGGACTTCCAATTCGTACTCACCCAGAAAGCCTTCACAGCCATACGAGGCATGGATGAATCCTTCGCGCCGTGTCTGTTTGATGAAGTCGAGCATCCGGCGAAACTCATCCGGCGAAAGTTTCAGCAAAGGGTTGTTTTCGGCTCGCCCTTTCGGGAAGATGGAAAACAGCCGCCAACGTTTGATGCCCAGACGAATCAACATCTTTTTTATTTCCGCTAAATCATTGATATTGCGCTTATTGACGCATGTAACGACGTCATACGTAAAATCTTCGATGGCGGCGATCATGGCGATGGCGTTCTTTGCCCGTTCCCACGAGCCGTTTTTTCCGCGCAGCCAGTCGTGTGTTTCGGGGGTCAAGCCGTCGAAACTGACGGTAACGGAGCGCAATCCCGACTGTAAAAGTTCCGTAAGTCGTTCTTGTGTAAGTCCATAGCCATTGGTTACCATGCCCCACGGAAATTCGCGTTTGTAAAATTCTTTTCCGCATTGTGCCAGGTCTTTGCGCATCAGAGGTTCGCCGCCGGTGAGCGCTATCATGGTTTTGTGCGGGTTGACGTGTGGGGCAATCGTGTCCAAGACTTTTAAAAAATCGGTCAAAGGCATGTCGGGCGTTGCCGTCTCTTGGGTACAGTCGCTCCCGCAATGCAGACATTGGAGGTTGCACCGCAAAGTACACTCCCAAAACAGATAGTTAAGCCCGTGCAGGCAAACTTGATTCCGTTTGTGCTGCCGGAACAGGGCTAAGGCGATTTTCTTTTTCAGGTTCACTTACTGTTTCTTTTCTAATTCAACGTTTTCCGTTTTTCCAAACTTCCCCTCGTACCAATTCCCATCGCCTTTTTGCACGCGGTCGGCTTCGGTAATTTTCAATTCGATTTCCCGGATTGTAAAGTCGCCGCCATTCTCCTCGCCGTCAATGTCTTCTACTTTTAGATGGAAAATACGTTCCGGATAAGCGCCTCCCTCGTAATAAAAATTGAAAGCATATTTCCCTTGTGAATCAGTGTATAAAGTATCGCTGTATGTTTGATGGATTACGCGAATATTTTGTAACGGATGAGCATTTTCCTTGTTTGTAACAACGCCTTTGATTTCATAATCTGCATAAGGTGTACCGTATTCCGGATAAGGCATACCATACATATCCGGCTGTGTACAACTATTAAAAATTCCAAAAAAACTCAAGAGGATGACAATTATTTTATCGAAAAGTTTGATGACCGGTTTTCCCATGATAATTTACTTTTTATGACTGCAAAGGTACAACAAATTTCCATATTCACTAACCTGAATAAATATCGGGGTTGTGCAACGGCTATGCTCGTTGTTGATGGAATAGACCTTGCGGACTTTGTCGTAGTCATCGCCCAGATAGATATGTTCGGAGATGGTTTTGCTCTCGCCGTAGAGCATACGTTTGAAGTAGTCGTCCTCGCTGTAAAACTGCATTTCGATGCTGACTAACTCTTTGTTGTCAATCTCAACGAGGATATCTACGCGGTTGTATTTGTCGTCATAACTGTCCCAACAATTCCATAAAAAAAGTTCATTGAAAAAGATTACCTTTGTATGAGTAAATTACAAGTAATCATCAATAAACTTTTATGGGTACAAAGTTAGGAAAAAAAT